>OLZJ01000108.1_pt1 | contig 52819 bp, 75 predicted proteins | sample 1673951 | NCBI WGS metagenome assembly OLZJ01 (sample SAMEA103958135, study PRJEB25191) | human gut metagenome
TGAAAAAAGAATTATCAAAAAGCTTTTTATTGCTTAAAACATCGATTAAAAAACATAGTCCAGAAATTCTTACAGGCATTGGTATTGCCGGCATGATTACGACAACTGTTATGGCGGTTCGTGCAACACCAAAGGCTCTTATTCTTATCGAAGAAAGAAAAGAGGAAATCGGCGTTAATCAGCTCGAAGCCGTAGATTTGATAAAGACAACATGGATGTGTTATGTTCCGGCAGCACTTACGGGGACACTTTCCATCGCATGTTTAATCGGCGCTAGTTCGGTAAACGTTCGTCGAAACGCAGCACTCGCAACAGCCTACACCTTATCAGAATCGGCTCTCAAAGACTATCAGGAAAAAGTAATAGAGATGTTTGGAGAGAAGAAAAACGAAGCTGTAAAGGATGCTATTGCAAAAGACAAAGTTGAGAAAAATCCGGTGGTTACACGAGAAGTAATCATTACAGAAAAAGGAAATACACTTTGCTATGATGCGGTGTCTGGGAGGTATTTCAAGGGAGATATCGAGAAAATTAAGAAAGCTGAATGTGAGCTGAATCGACAGATGAGGGATGAAATGTACATATCCCTGAATGATTTTTACTATGAAATTGGTTTGGATAATATTAAGCTGGGGGATGAACTTGGTTGGAATATTGATGACGGATATATCGACTTATCCTTCAGTTCTCAATTAGCCAGTGATGGAACACCTTGTCTGGTGATTGATTACACAATTGCGCCGAGATACGACTTTCGTAATTTGAGATAACCGCGCGAAAAAAACAATTGCTTTAATGGAAGAAGAATCACACATTTTCAAAAAATGAAAGGAGAATATTTATGGAAACTAATGAGATCATGAACAATGAAGAGGTTATGGAGACAACTACTGAGGAAATCGTTAAAGCGAGTTCTGGTAAAGGGTTTAAGGTTGCGGCCGGTGTTGGTTTAGCTGTACTTGCAGGTGTTGTAATCTACAAGTATGTGGGTAAACCGATGATTGCCAAAATCAAAGCTCAGAAGGAACAGCAGATTATCGATGCTGAGTGGGAAGATTCAGATGAACCGAACATCGAGAGTGAGAAAGAGGAATCCGAAGAAATCTAAAGAGAAAACTGTGTTTCAACATGAGGGAGAGTATCTGTAACAAGGTACTTTCCCTTTTTTCTTTTATCCGGAGGTGAATTTTATGAATTTATATTTATATGATGGACCGGTGATGGAGTTCGATAATTGTGTTGCCAATCGTTGGACTGCTTCTACACGAGCGGTTTCTGAAAAGAAAGCACGATCGAATCTTACATATCAATTTAAAAAGAAAAACAATCGACTTCCGGGTACAAAGATTATATTACCTGGAAAAATTAGTCTAGTGAGTGGAAAGGAGACAACTTAATGGAGGAATATAAGCCAAATTCCCATAAGTCAAAGGAGGAACGAAAAGAATCTATTCCGGAAAAACATGTAGAGAAAGTAATTTCCGGAACGGTGAAGCCTAAGAAGAAGTCAGAAATGCAGAAGTTTGCGGACGTATTCATTTCTGAGGATGTCAACAATGTGAAATCGTATATTGTGATGGATGTTCTTGTGCCGGCAATTAAAAAGGCAATTTCCGATATAGTTACCAACGGTATTGATATGATTTTGTACGGGGAAGCTGGGAAATCAAAAAAGAATTCTACAGCGTCCAAAGTATCATATCAGAAATATTATGATGGCGGAAAAAAAGATTATGCCGCACCGAAAAGTCGGGCAAGTTATGAATACGATGAACTATTATTTGAAACTCGCGGAGATGCAGAATCTGTTCTGGATGCTATGAATGAAATTATTGCTCAGTACGAGGTTGTCAGTGTCGCAGACCTCTATGATTTGGCGAATGTGTCCAACGACAACTATGCTGCAAATAAATATGGCTGGACGGATATTGCTGGATGCAGAGCAGTTCGTGTAAGAGATGGCTATATCTTGAAATTACCTAAACCTACACCGTTGTAAAGGAGAAAATAGATTATGTATGAATCAGAAGATAAAATGGTATCTCATCCGGAGCATTATATGTCCAAGACAGGTATGGAAGTCATTGACGTCATTGAAGCGTTTACCGACGAATTAAAAGGTGTTGAGGCGACTGATACCGGAAATATCATTAAATATGCCTGCCGTTGGAAGAAGAAAAATGGTATTCAGGATTTGGAGAAAATCCTTTGGTACACGCAGCATTTAATTGATTATTTAAAAAATATAGAAGAGGAGAATAAGTAACCATGAAAAAAGCAGAGATTGTTAAGAGTGTGAACGGTTTGTTTAGCAAAACAAGTTTTCAGTTAAAGAAGCATAGTCCGGAAATTCTTGTTGTAGCGGGGGTTATCGGCGTAGTCACAAGTGCGGTAATGGCATGTAAAGCGACAACGAAAGTCAACGAGATTCTGGACAAGACTAAAGAAGATGTTGAGGCAATTCATAAATGCGAAGAAGATGAATCTATGAAAGAGCAGTATTCCAGCGAAGATGCAAAGAAAGATTTAACGATTGTATATGCTCAGACGGGCGTAAAGTTTGCAAAGTTATACGGTCCGTCTGTTGTGCTGGGAGCATTGTCAATTACCAGTATTCTTGCATCTAATAATATTCTTCGAAAGAGGAATGTCGCTTTGGGTGCGGCTTATGCAGCTATTGATAAAGGATTTAAAGAATATCGAAATCGAGTAATTGAAAGATTCGGTGAAGAGGTTGATCGTGAACTGAAATATAATCTCAAAGCCAAAAAGTTTGAAGAAACGGTCGTAGATGAGGAAACTGGAAAAGAAAAAAAGGTTAAGAAAAATGGCTTTGTTGTGAGTCCAGCGGATATTAGCGGATATGCTCGTTTCTTTGAGAAATATACACAGGATGAGGACGGAAATTCTATTTTGAATCCTCATTGGGAAAGCAATAATGAGTACAATTTAATGTTTATCAAGGCACAGGAACGTTATGCTAACGATCTTCTGAAGGCTAAAAAGCGAGTATTTCTGAATGATGTTTATGAGATGCTGGGTCTTCCAAGAACAAAAGCTGGTCAGATTGTAGGTTGGGTTTATGATCCTGAGAGCCCAAAGGGAGATAACTATATTGACTTTGGTCTGTATGCAGACAATTTGAGTTATTCTGATTATGTCAATGGATTTGATCAGGCAATCCTTCTCGATTTCAACGTGGACGGAAATATTTGGGATTTGATGTAAGAAAAAATTTTACAACCATCCCTAAGAGTTGATCAATTCTTCGGGGTGGTTTTTTAGGAGGATTTTATGCGTAAGTTAATCAAAGTAATAGCCGTTCCAGTCTTATGTTGTATTGTTTTATGTGTATTGTTTTTCGCGGTGGGCTTCCGTTCAAATGGAGAAGAAGTTTCAGCACCCAGAGCAACGGATGTTAAAAAGACGGAGTCAGCTATTGCGGTTTGGCAGGAGGAAAAGGAAGTTGTTCCGATTGCTATTGAGGAAACGGAGGAATTAACAGAAATTATAGAAGAAATGTCGAAAGAAGATGTGGAGTTAATTGCTCTTGTTACGATGGCTGAAGCAGAGGGCGAGTGTGAAGAGGGAAAAAGACTTGTAATCGACACTATACTAAACAGAGTTGATTCTGAACATTTTCCAGATACCGTTTACGAGGTTATCTATCAGCCAAATCAATTTTCATCTATGTGGAATGGACGAGTTGATCGATGTGAGGTTCGAGAAGATATTTGCGGGCTCGTTTATGAAGAATTGGAATCAAGAACAAATTATGAAGTTATGTTCTTTACTGCTGGTGAGTACAGTGCATACGGTGTTCCTATGTTTCAGATTGAAAACCATTATTTTTCAAGATACGAGTAAGGAAAGGAGAATTATTATGCGTAATTTTTTAGCAGTTGTGTCTTATACATTGGCAGCTATGTCAGGTATTTGTTTTGCTGGTGGAATCGCCATTCTGTCAGCAGGAAAGGGGCACTAATATGGATGGTCTGGAGAATATAATATCGGTTCTGGATACCAAAAGAAAAAGACATATTACAGGAGGCATTTTGTTGAGTGTCTCCTTTCTTTTTGGAGGATTAGCAATAACTGTAATGACAATCAAAAATGAGGAGGATGAGTATGAACAGTAAAAGGTGGGTTCTTCTTGCTTTTATTGCTGGAGCAGGGGTAGGCTCTGTATGTACATGGCAACTACTCAAGCGAAAATACGAGCAAATTGCCCAGGAAGAGATTGATTCTGTAAAAGCGGCTTATGCTGCAAGAGAAAATGTAGAAAAAGCAGGGAAGAGTTTGTTAGAAGGCTCACAAGACGGTCTGAAGAAAAATGAAGCTCAAGAAAACGAAGATTTAAAAAAATATAAATCCATCATTCAGAAAGAAGGATATACAAATTATTCTCGCAGTGTGGAAGAAAAGAAAGGAGATCCGTTCGTGGAAAAGCCATATGTTATTTCGCCAGAGGAATTTGGTGAATTTGAGGAATATGAAAAAATAAGTCTTACCTATTATGCGGATCAAGTCTTGACGGATGAAAACAATGAAGAGGTAGACGATGTGGAAGAAATTGTTGGAGAGGAATCTTTGACACACTTTGGGGAGTATGAGGACGATTCCGTATTTGTCCGAAACGATCGGTTAAAGTGTGATTACGAAATTCTGCTTGATCAGAGGAACTATTCCGATGTTACAAAGACGATGCCACATCGAGTGGAGGAACGATGACGAAGAGCGAGCTTAATGATGCATATTTTAATTGGATGTGTCAGCTTGTGTTTGATAGCAGATATTCGAAGAAATTATCGTATCGAAGACTTTTGAAGGTTCTGCATAAAATTGAGTTTACTTACAGTATTCCGATGGATGGAAATCGTGCGGAAGATGGTATTGATTTGAGGTATCGGTTTGGATATGAGAATGGATACAGTAGCTCCATGATTTCTGCTTATTTAGACAATAAGACGTGCAGCGTTCTGGAAATGATGATTGCACTTGCTATTCGATGTGAAGAGCATATCATGGACGATCCTGATGTTGGAAACCGAACTGGACAGTGGTTTTGGAATATGATTGTAAATCTTGGATTAGGATCTATGAACGATTCTAAATTTGACAGAGCCTATATTGAAGAAATTGTGCAAAGATTTCTGGAACGAAAATATAGTCGAAATGGTGCAGGAGGACTGTTTACAGTAAGCCATAGTAGATACGATTTGAGAACTGTTGAAATCTGGTATCAGATGTGCTGGTACTTAGACGAAAATGTTTAGGAGGAACGCTATGAGCCATAGTGAAGTAATGAAATGGTTTGAATATTATTTTCCAGATTACGCGGGTGAACGAATAGATGTATTCTTTCCAAATGGAAGAAATAGTATTCGGATACGCCAGAAAAATGGTCAGGAATTTATATTCACTTACCACAGTCAAAAAGAATGGAAATTAGAAACGATTACCAGTTTTTTAAATGGAATGAAGGGAGGAAAAAAGTAAAATGTGTGAGATTATGAATTATATTTTTGGGAGTCTGAATAATTCAGAGACCGCGATTCGGTTAATTCAAAAATCCATGAATAAGCAGGCTCGTTATAATCGGAAATTGAGTATGTTTGCTCTTGTCGTGACGGTTAATATGATCCTTATGGAATTGGATCGTGTAGAGCAAAAAAAGAGAATTGAAAAATTAGAAATAACCATAGAGGAAATGAAGCGTGGCAAAGGAGAGTAAAAAATGAGATGATCGACTTTTTGATGATTTCCACACGTAGTACAAAGCGTGGTGTAATTGAAATCTATCCAAAGTTCATTATTAAAAAAAGCTCCGATCTGATGATTCGAGGTGGTGACTTCTACGCTATCTGGATCGAAGAACGAGGTTTATGGTCTACGGACGAACAAGATGCTTTGCAGTTGATTGACCGTGAGCTGGATAGATACGCAGAAGAAAGCCGCCAACGCTTTGACTCTGATATTAAAGTCCTTCACATGTGGGATGCTGAATCTGGAATGATTGATTCCTGGCACAAATATTGTCAGAAACAGATGCGGGATTCTTTTCACACACTGGATGATAAATTGATATTCTCCAACACCAAGACTGACAAAAAAGATTACGCCAGTAAAAAGCTGAAATATCCGCTTGAAGCTGGCGATTTGTCTGCTTATAACAAGTTGATGTCCACTTTGTACTCCGAGACAGAGAGGCAGAAAATTGAATGGGCTATCGGTTCCATTGTGTGCGGAGAATCAAAGAAATTGCAAAAATTTATGGTTTTGTATGGAGCTGCCGGAACAGGTAAATCTACGGTTCTCAATATTATTCAGCAGCTTTTTGAGGGATACTATTCCGTTTTTGATGCCAAAGCTCTGGGTTCATCTAGCAATTCTTTTGCATTGGAAGCATTCAAGAACAATCCTCTCGTGGCTATTCAACATGATGGGGATTTGTCAAGGATTGAAGATAATACTAGATTGAACAGTCTGGTGTCACACGAGCTGATGACGGTAAATGAGAAATTCAAATCTACTTATTCAAACCGTTTTAAATGCTTTTTATTCATGGGTACAAATAAACCGGTAAAGATAACGGACGCAAAATCAGGTCTAATACGACGATTAGTGGATGTATCTCCTTCCGGAAATAAATTAGGACCCAAAGAATACAAGACAATTATGAAACAGATTGAATTTGAGCTTGGAGCAATCGCATATCACTGCCAAGAAATCTATTTGAAGAATCCTGGAATGTATGATGATTATGTTCCTATCGCGATGTTAGGAGCTTCGAACGATTTTTATAATTTCATTGTCGATTCGTACCATGTCTTTAAGAGAGAAAACGGTACAACTTTGAAAGCTGCTTGGGAAATGTATAAAACTTATTGTGACGAAGCAAAAGTCGGATATCCATTTTCACAGAGAGTTTTTAAGGAAGAACTGAAAAACTATTTTCGAGACTACAAAGAACGATTCAATATGGAAGATGGCTCAAGGGTAAGAAGTTATTACATTGGATTTCGGACAGAAAAGTTTGAAGAGGAAACTATTGTAGAGAAACAGGAAGAAAAGCATTCGTTGTTACACTTTGACAGCATAGAGTCTATATTTGATAGAGAGTGTTCTGATTGTCCGGCTCAGTATGCAACGGAAAAAGAAACTCCGTCAATGAAGTGGGATAATGTAAAAACCAAACTGTCAGACTTGAATACTTCTCAAATCCATTATGTTAAAGTCCCGGAGAATCACATTGTGATTGATTTTGATATTCCGGATAAAGACGGAAATAAATCGTTTGAGCGGAATGTAGAAGAAGCAAGTAAGTGGCCGGCAACATATGCAGAGTTAAGCAAAAGCGGAAAGGGAGTTCACCTTCATTATATCTATACGGGAGATGTGAACAAATTAAGTCGTGTTTATGACGACCATATTGAAGTAAAAGTGTTCACAGGCAAAAGCTCATTACGGAGAAAGCTTACGAAGTGTAATGACTTGCCTATCGCAGCTATTAGCTCTGGTTTACCGATGAAAGGAGAAAATAAAATGGTAAATTTTGAAGCGATAAAAAGCGAGAAAGGGCTTAGAACACTGATTAAACGAAATTTGAATAAAGAAATTCATCCAGGTACTAAGCCTAGTATCGATTTTATCTACAAAATACTGGAAGATGCTTACTCCAGTGATTTAAGTTATGATGTGACGGATATGCGTAATGCGGTATTGGCATTTGCAGCAAACAGTACACATCAAGCCGATTATTGTATTAAATTGGTAAACAAGATGCAATTCAAATCGGCAGACCCTTCCACAGCGGGGAAAAATGAAGAGGAAAAACTGGTGTTCTATGATATTGAAGTATTTCCAAATTTATTCCTTGTAAATTGGAAGATGGAGGGTGAAGGGAAACCAGTTGTACGAATGATCAATCCAACACCAACAGAGATTGAAGAATTGATGCGATTCCGATTGGTTGGATTTAACTGTAGGAGATATGACAATCATATTCTCTATGCAAGACTTATGGGTTATACAAATGAGCAATTATACAATCTTTCGCAAAAGATTATCAGTGGAAGCCCAAATTGTTTCTTTGGAGAAGCCTATAATGTTTCTTATACGGATGTATATGATTTTGCATCTGCTGGAAACAAAAAAAGCTTGAAAAAGTTGGAAATTGAAATGGGTATCCATCATCAAGAATTAGGACTTCCATGGGATCAACCAGTACCGGAAGAAATGTGGACAAAAGTTGCTGAGTATTGTGATAACGATGTGATTGCTACGGAAGCAGCGTTTCGTTATCTGAAAGCGGATTGGACTGCTCGGCAGATTCTGGCGGATTTAGCTGGAATGACTGTCAATGATACCACTAACACTCTTACTCAGAAAATTATATTTGGGAATGAGCGAAAACCGCAAGACCAGTTTCATTATCGTAACTTAGCAGAACCAGTACATGATCTTGATGATGAAACATATTCGTTCTTAGCGGAAGCATGTCCGGAAATGATGTCTCAAACGCATGGGGAAGAAGGAAGTCTTTTGCCATATTTTCCAGGATACAAGTACGAAAACGGAAAGTCTACTTATCTAGGAGAAGAAGTTGGAGAGGGCGGTTATGTTTATGCAGAACCAGGAATGTATGGAGATGTAGCTCTGTTAGATATTTCTTCCATGCATCCGCATAGTGCGATTGCGGAGGTGTTGTTCGGAGTTAAATTCACCAAAGCATTCCGTGATATCGTAGAAGGACGAGTCAGCATTAAACATGAGGCATGGAATGAGGTCAACCATATGCTGGATGGAAAGCTGACACCGTATATTCAGAAAGTAATTGATGGGGAAATGACGGCGAAGGATTTGGCGAACGCGTTGAAGACTGCGATCAATTCTGTTTACGGTCTTACTTCTGCAAATTTCGATAACCCATTCCGCGATCCTAGAAACAAAGATAATATTGTAGCCAAACGAGGAGCTCTGTTCATGATTAACCTCAAACACGAGGTACAGGAACGGGGCTTTACTGTTGCTCATATTAAGACAGATTCTATTAAGATTCCGGACGCAACTCCTGAGATTATCCAGTTTGTTATGGATTATGGAAAACGGTATGGCTACACCTTTGAACATGAGGCTACATATGACAGAATGTGTTTGGTAAACGATGCTGTTTATATCGCCAAGTATAAAGACGGAAAATGGACCGCAACCGGTACACAATTCCAGATTCCATATGTCTTTAAGAAACTTTTTAGTAAAGAAGAGATTGTCTTTGAAGATATGTGTGAAACAAAATCAGTAAGCAGTGCATTATATTTGGATATGAATGAGGGGCTTCCTGACGTATCTTCTTCTGAAAAGGAATTTACAAAATTGGAAGATCAATACAAGAAAGGGCTACTCTCAGATACAACTCTTGAGAATCTTTGTGGGGAACTGCTCGAACGTATCGAAGAAGGGCACAATTATATTTTCATTGGACGAGTTGGTCAATTCTGCCCGATTAAACCAGGAGCTGGTGGCGGTTTATTGATGAGAGAAAAAGACGGAAAGTATTATGCTGCTACGGGCTCAAAAGGGTATCGATGGCTGGAATCAGAGATGGTTAGAGAATTATCTGAAGAAGATTCTATCGACCGTTCTTATTATGACAAACTTGTCGATGATGCAGTAAAGACCATATCTAAATATGGCGATTTTGAATGGTTTGTTTCAGAAGATCCTTACATTGCAAAGCCAAAACTTGAGGATTTTATGAACATTCCAGAAGATGCAGATGAAGAAATACCATTTAATTAAAAGAAAAGGAGAAATATATCATGGCTTTTAAAAATGTACCAAATATCATTATCGAAAACGCTCGCATTATCTTTCGTAATTTCAGAGGAGAAGAATCAAAGTATAATCGCGCGGGAAACCGGAACTTCTGTGTCATCATCGAAGATTCGGAGCAGGCAGAGAAACTTTCCAATGATGGATGGAATGTAAGACTGCTGGCTCCGAGAGACGAGGACGAAGAGCCGAGACATTATATCCAGGTGGCAGTCAGCTTTGAGAATATCCCGCCTAAGGTATATATGATTACTAGAAAAACAAAAACACCGTTGGATGATGAATCCATTTCCACTTTGGACTATGCGGAGATTCGGAATGTAGACTTGACGATTCGACCTTATTCATGGGAAGTGAATGGAAAGACTGGTATTAAAGCTTATCTGAAGACGATGTATGTTACTATCGAAGAGGACGAGTTTGCCGAGAAATATGCGGAGGAAGAGGGACCGGAAGAAGTTTAATTCCTCTAAAATATAAAAATAGGGGTGCTTGCTATCACCTAAGCAGGGTAAATGTCCTAAGGTAAAAGGAAACAGCCCTCTATTTTCGTGAAAGGAGAAAAAACTATGATATTTTGGAATCCGAAAAAGAAGCGAACCACAGCGAAACCAAAAACAACTGCTTCTATTTCTAAAACCAAAGTAGGTAGCGTAAAACAAGAACTAAATGTTCCGCCACAACCTAAGAAAACTGATATACCAAAGCCTAATAAAATTCCTAAAAAAGAGGATGTTAAAAAGCAATTTCTAAAAACATTCAATCAGTTGACTTATCGACACCGGTCATGGGATGTATGGCGGGATTTCATTATAATGTTTGCCTGTTCTTTATCGAACCCAGTGGATAGATTCCACTATGAAGAACGGGAAAAACGATATTTGAAAATTATTAAAAAATACAATAAGCGGGAGCAAGAGCAGTTCCCAGAATTGGCTGCCTATGTAGTTATGGCTTTGGAAGAAAATCCAGAGCAGGACTTTCTAGGCAGTATTTTTATGGAGTTGAATCTGGGCGATAAATCCAACAGCCAATTTTTTACTCCATATCATGTGTGTGAATTGATGGCAAAAGTGACTGAAGAGGATGTTGTTGCTGTTGTGAAAGAGAAAGGCTATATAACCATTAACGATTCTTGTTGTGGGGCAGGAGCTACTTTAATTGCAGCGATCAACGAAGCAAGAAAACAATTAGAAAAAGTTAATTTGAATTTTCAGAATCATGTATTGGTTGTGGCACAGGATATTGACGAAATTGTCGCTTTGATGTGTTATATTCAGCTTTCACTTTTTGGAGTGGCTGCATATATCAAGGTAGGTGATGTGTTTACACAACCGATGTCTACGGATGATAATGAAGAAAATTACTGGTTCACAATGATGTATTTTTCGGATGTGTGGACTATGAGAAGAGTGTTTCACAGCTTATGAAAGGATGGCAAATATGATTAAAACAGTATCGTTGAAGAAAGAGGACTGTTATTGCGATTTGGCTACTTTTTATGAAAATGTAGCACGAAAAATATCGGCAAGAATAACAGATAAAACCAAATTTAATTGTCGAAAAATTTGCGTTACGAAAGACGTTCAAGATGTGTTATGGTCTTATTATCGCGAGGAGAAGAACCAAACTGACGAACAGATAGCATCTATATTGCTGATAGGTGGACCCAAAGCGAATTCGGATGAGCATGGGATTCTGGAGTATCGAGCAGAAGTTGAAAACGGATTTGTATCTTGTGAGGATAATCCAGATGGCTGTTAAACTATATGATTATCAGATAGCAGCAGTAGAAAAAATGCAGAATGGCTGCATACTTTGCGGGGGTGTTGGAAGTGGAAAATCCAGAACTGCTTTGGCTTATTATTATCTTCAAAACGGTGGGGAACCGAGCTGTTTGACAGGAACGGAGGAATATATTCCAATGAAAGATCCTCCAAAAGATTTGTATATCATTACAACAGCCAGAAAGCGGGACACAATGGAATGGGAGGGGGATCTTTCTCCCTTTCTTCTTTCCATTCATAAAGATGTCAATTTATACTCCAATCAGATTAAGGTGGATTCTTGGAATAACATTGGAAAGTATGCAGATGTGAAAAATGCTTTCTTTATATTTGACGAGCAAAGAGTAATTGGGTCAGGAGCATGGGTAAAGGCATTCCTAAAGATAACGAAATCTAACCAATGGATTCTGCTATCGGCAACTCCGGGAGATACATGGCAGGATTATATTCCAGTGTTTGTTGCGAACGGATTCTACAAAAACCGAACAGAGTTCATCCGGGAGCATGTGGTATATAGCAGATTTAGTAAATTTCCAAAGATTGATCGATATCTAAACACTGGACGATTGATCCGTCTAAGAAATCGAATTCTGGTGAATATGGATTTCAAGCGACAAACAGTTTCACATCACGAAGATGTGTTTGTGCGGTATAGTATCGAGCAATATAAAGATGTGGGAAGAACCAGATGGGACCCGTACAAGAATGAACCAATTACAAACGCAGCCGGTCTTTGTTATATATGGCGAAAAATTGTGAATACAGACGAATCAAGACAACTTGCACTGCTGGAAATTGTAGAAAAGCATCCAAGAGCCATTATATTTTACAATTTTGATTATGAGTTGAAGCTTTTAAAAGAATTGTTTATTCCATATGCAGATACTATGTATTTTGAAATCGCGGAATGGAATGGTCACAAACATCAACCTATTCCGGAATCAAAAAGCTGGGTATATCTTGTCCAATATAATGCGGGAGCTGAAGGATGGAATTGTATTAAAACTGATACGATTATATTCTATTCGCAGAATTATTCCTACAAAATCATGCAGCAGTCAGCAGGGCGGATTGACCGATTAAATACGCCATTTAAAGACTTATATTATTATCATCTGAAATCTCGAAGCGGGATTGATTTAGCAATCAGTAAAGCATTAAAGGAGAAGAAAGATTTTAACGAAACAAGATTTGTGAAGTGGTAACAATCTTATAGCAATACCGCCAAGCTTGTGTTAATATTAAAGATAGGAGGCATCAAGAATGTTTGATATTTTACAGAAGGCTGGAAGGGGTGTCAAGAAGTTTATGAGTGAGAAAATCAACACTTGTAAAGAAATTTTATCATCTGCTAAGAATAGAGCGATTCTGGGGGCTATTATTATGATGACTGGTATTGGCGTGGGAGGCGGATTACTGATTTCCGCTTACATGCCTATGCCAAAGGAGTGAGTATATACAGAAAATTCGCAAAAATAACATGCCCTATAATGAAAGGTATATTTACCTTATCTTAAAAGAAAGGGCTTGCTAAAGGAGGCAGGTAAATGGAAGACAATATGAAAGAATTTGTTGCGTTTAGTAGAAAACTTTTGAGGGTTCTTATCGAACTCAGGGAGTTGCTGGAGGAAGGGGAATACGAAAAAGTCAAATCCAAACTCGATGGGTTGATTGAGGATACTCAGAGGGATATCGAAGCGTAACCAAGAAATAATTATGTCGGAAAGGACCTGTGGTTGAAAAATCGCAGGCTCTTTCTTTTTTTATATCAAATGGGTGGCTTATTATGAACAAAGAGTATTTAGAAGAGTTAATGGTAAGTATTCGAGTATTTTTATGGATGTTGTCTATAAAGATAAAAGCTTTATCATTGACAGAATTTTGGGAATTGCTAGAAGATTGTAGCTCTCAACAAAAACTTTATGCAGTATGGCTTAGATACTATTTTTAGGAGGAACGATGTTATGAAAATCAAGGAAGTAAATACGAATCATATCCTTTTTGATAATGGTTCAAGAATCGCATTCGATCACGAACAGGATTGTTGTGAAACAAATTATGCAGATTTTGAGCAGCTCGAAGATTTGGCATTAGAATGCGAATTTGAAAATGACTTGATATTTGAAGCGGTTCCAGAAAATGGCTTTAGATTTGGAAGCAAAGGAACACCAATGTTCTTTATCCCTTGTTATTCGGATCAGAATGGTTACTATTCCTCAGATATTGATATTTTCTACGATGGAAGGCATGTGTTCAATGTAGACTGTGAAGAAAGGATTTATTAAAACTATGAACGAAGAGTATTTAGAAGTTAATTTTGAAAAATATTGCAAGACGTGTCAGCACAAGGAATTGGAGGAAAAATTCGATCCTTGTAATAGATGCTTAGAACACGGTTGTAATCTTAATTCCTGTAAACCTATTATGTGGGAGGAAAAGAAAAAATGAAATCGACAGATAGTGTTATTGTAAGTTGGGATTTTTCTCGTGGGAAAGACGTCGGTGTTTTAATTGTTGGTAGTCAGAAAAACGGGCGAGTGGATGTCATCAATGCCTATCAAGGAAAGGAAGCATACGAACTTTATCGAAAACTTATCATTCAGAAGAAAGGAGCGAACAAATGAGCTTTCAGTACGATCAATATTTAACTCAGCATCGTTCTAATGTAAAAAGAGGATTTGACTGGATTGCTGAAAATCTTCCAGAACTTCTAGTCGATGGATTCGATTATGGATGGCAGATTGAATTTGCACATGATAAATCCAAAGATGAACAGGATGAATATGAGGCTTATGATGCGTATTTTTATGGAGGAAATCGTTCTTATGCGGTTATGCAAAAATATCAAAAAGCTTGGTTGTTACATCTGCATAGAAACCCTCATCACTGGCAATATTGGATTTTGATAAATGATGATCCGAAAGAGGGAGAAATTATTTTGGAGATGCCATACAATTATATCATCGAGATGATTTGTGATTGGTGGGCATTTAGCTGGCAAAAAGGAAAGCTGGGAGAGATATTCGGCTGGTACGATGAGCATTGTAAATATATGAAGCTGCATCCAAAGACTAGAAAAACCATTGAAGAGATTCTGGCAAAAATGAAAACGAGGTTGGATGAAATCATGTTGACCGATGATGAATCGATATTAGAGCATCATGGAGTTAAAGGACAGAAGGAGGGCGTAAAAAACGGTTCGCCTTATCCGATAAAGGATGATCAAAAAGTTGTAAATGTTAGAAAATACGGTAAAATAGGATCAGTTAATGTATGGGGGGAAGAATGTTAGATTAACAAGTGTATATGTTACCAAGAAGTAGGCTTCGAAATGATTATAAAGTATTATGATAAAATTGTTCTAAAAGATGACCAAATAGAATTTTGGCTCGATTTCGCTTTGATTAGTGAATTCGGGCTATTTTTATGTCTTTTTAAAGGAGAGGAAGATGAAACAACCAAAGAAATTAACCCGTGAACAGAAAGAATGTCTGTCTGCTTATTATCTTAATTGTAAAGATTGGATGCTGGTAGAAGAAACGGAGTTTTACTACCGTATTATCAATAAGAATACCGGCACGATAAAGAGCGTAGATAAATTCAGAAGAGTAAGAAGGAGAAAATGATATGAATTCTAAAATTATTGCAGTAGATTTTGATGGAACTTTATGTGAGAACAAGTGGCCGGAGATTGGAAAGCCACATACAGATGTTATTGAATATGTAAAAAAGAGAAAAAACGCTGGGGATAAACTGATTCTGTGGACCAATCGAGTGGAAGATAAGTTGGATGCGGCCGTACAATGGTGTAGAGAGCAAGGGATTGTATTCGACGCTATAAACGCCAATCTCCCAGAGATAGTAAAATCTTTTGGTTCTGATACGAGAAAGATATTCGCCAACGAATATATTGATGATCGTAATCGTCTTATCGGTTCCTGCCGAGAAAAATCGAATATGGAATTATGGGTAGAGAATGAAGTTCGAATCGCCTGTGAACATGAGAGAAAAGCATCCGGAACAAAAAAGGAAGAATGGGATTATGGTTGTGCTTGCTTCGAAAGTGCCTTAAAAGCCTATCGAAGCCTTCTGGAAGACGGTCATTCTGGATTTAGTATCGGTATGACAAAGTATATTTTGGTTCGCATGATTGAGGGAAAACCGCTTACCCCTATTGAAGATACGGAAGATGTATGGAGCGATACTAGAGATCTGAGTGGTCATCGAGGGGAAGTTGTCAATTATCAGTGTAAGCGCATGAGCTCATTATTTAAGTATGTGTATGCTGATGGGACAGTAAAATATCGAGATGTAGACCGGTTCCGCGGTATCAATCTGGATAACCCAAATGCTTCGTATCATAGTGGTTTAATTGATCGTGTGATGGAGGAAAAATTCCCGATTACCATGCCATATTTCCCTGAAAGCAAGCCTTTCAAAGTGTATTGTGAAGATTTCCTCGTCGATTCTAAAAACGGAGATTATGATACAGTCGGAATTCTGTATGCGATTGTACCGGAAGGATACAAGGTAGAAATTAACCGATTCTTCAAAGAAGAAAACAACGAATTTGTTGAAATAACCGAGGTAGAATACAACATGAGAAAACATTGTTGCGGATGTTTTGGAGCATCAAATAATGATTGTCAGAGATGTGATGTTGTGGAGGATGATAAAGAAAATGAATCGAAGTAGATTTATTCAAGGACTAAAAGGTGATATTCAACTTTCTGAAAAAGAAAGGAGACGAATCATTCGAAAGAGTCTTCAAAAGTATTCCTGGAAGACGAAATGTACGGTAGCAATGGAGGAATTCGCAGAGCTTCAGCAACAGATTAGTAAGCAAGTTCGAGGGTATGGGGACAGAATGGGACTCTTGGAAGAGATGGCAGATGCGTATATTTGTCTGAACTTCCTGGAGTCCATTTTTGATATTAAGCCGGAAGATTTGCAGAAAGCCATTGATGTAAAGTTGGAACGAGAAAGGAGAAATTTATGAAAAATATACTTTGTTGTGATTGCCAGTATTGTGGGGATAAATATAGTTTTCCACTTCCAAACGATTTAATAGAAGTCGATTCAGAGAACCCTTTTATTAAACATTATTACTGTTGCTGTGGGGACTCAGAATTTTACGGAAAAGATATCACAAATTTAGACCTTACTAAATGCGACTCTTTTGAAGAATTGTGAGAATAAAATTTAGAAGTTGAAAGGCGAATAGTATGAATGAAAATCGTTTGAGTCCTTTACCACAGTATCATATCGATAGAGATAAGCTTTGTGAGATTGTAAAGGAAACTATCGGATACGATAGACTTATGGATGCGTTCTGTCATGGAACTGTTGTTTGTGACGAGTTTGCTTGGTTTTCTAACTCTGATGAGTATTACATCATACATTTGGAAAGCGGCATGATGGTTAATTGGTATAAACATCTTGGAAGGACAAACACTTGCTCACAGAAAGACAGAACCATTGATGATTATTACGAGTTCTTCAGATTGTTCAAAGAAGAATTGGACTATTTTGAGAGGAGAAATTGAAGTGGCAGGACTTAGTGTGCAAATAGAGTTAAAATCCAGACTTTGTCAAGTCGGCGAAAAATTTGGATATTTCCACGCATGGGAACATTACTCAAAACCTTTGGAAGCTAGTCCTCTTATGGGTGGGGCTCCAGCAGGAGTATTTAGTAAGATGTTTGGCATTGTAGAGTTTTCAGATGGAGTCAGGCGAGTCGATCCGTCTGAAATCGTCTTCTGTGACGAAGAGAACGAGATACTCTCAGAAATGGAGAAAATGCGAAAATGAATAACGACATACTAATTATAATTTACAGAGACAACTATGAAGATATGTTCAGAGCGATGAATGAATTGATGAACTATCTGGTGGATCTTAAGGATAGCATGAGCATTGATAAGCGTCGAGCTACTATCGATATATGTGGTCATATTAGAGTTACATTTCGATGTGGAGACGTATATAAAATGGCAGGGTTAAGACCCAACTATTATGAAACTTGGAGCTGGGAAGCCGATAAATTTCTCGCTCCGTCGGCAGCAAAGTGTTGCGGAAAAAAGATGCCTTCTTTAGAGGGTATTGCTTATATCATTCAAAAAGAAATAAAGGAGAAGATAGAGAATGATTAAAATCGAAAATGTAGAAATTATGGGATGGGAACATGTCATCCGGGGAATGCGAAATCCGATGAATAGTTGGGAGAAATCGGATAGCGGTATCTGTAAAGGCGGAGATGATGGTATTGGGTGTAGAAATTGTGCCGCTTATGATTGCGAACATACATATGATCATTCGTGGCAGCTTGGTAAAGCAGACCATGATTTGATGATGCGACTTGCAGCGGGTGGTCCGACTCACGCAAAGTATCGGAGAATGATTGCTGTCTATGCGGATATTACTGCTCCGCTTTACTGGTGGAAAGAGTTTGACACCTACAAGGTAGGGACGGTGGCAAATAGTTGCTCTACGATGCACAAAATTGCGGAGAAAGAGTTTGATTTGGGTGATTTTTCATATGAGTATCTTTTCGGCATCTATGATAGAAATGGTGTGAAAAATGGATTGGCATTAGATGTATCACCTCTTCATGATAGGAGTGTATTGTTTTCTCCTTGCGGAATTTTGCGATTAACAATACGGATGCTAAATATGTGTCGTGAAAAATATCTTGAAACCAAAGAGAAGAAATACTGGTGGCAGATGATCCAGCTTCTTCCAAGTTCTTACAATCAGAAACGGACGATTATGCTGAATTATGAAGTGCTGGCTGGTATTTATCCGATGCGAAAGAACCATAAACTCGATGAATGGGTAGAATTCTGCAAGTGGATTGAAAGCTTACCATATTCAGAAATTATTGTTGGTAAAAAGCAAGATGATTAAATATTATGAATCGGTGTTTTACAACACGTTGGAGGAATTAAATGCTACCTATAAACATAACCATCCAGATGTGTTACGCCTCGAAAAACAATTCGGGAATGGTGTTCAGTTTAGCAGAATAATGTATCCGGAAAATATTATGCCGCGATTTGAATTATCTTGTTATAGGATTTTGGAGGAGGATTAAATATGTCAATAAAGGTTAAAGATTTATTACCTCTCATATGGTACAACGATATTCGTTTAGTTGTTGGTACGAACGAAGAAATTTGTCTGATACGAAAAGATTTCAATAAAAAAATACTTTCCGATGAGTGTCTCAATATGGAAGTAGAATGTATCGAAAACGACGAATGCATTCTTGATACTGTAAATATTCATGTGAAGAAAAAGGAGAACTAAAATATGTCTTTTATTCAGCTACTTATTATGTTTATTGTTGTTTACTTATGTGTTTATTCGCTGATTGATCGCGTGCTGAAATGCATAGAACACTGTGCAACAGCGAAAGCATATGGAAAAATCAGAGAGGCGGGAATTATGACAAAAATAGAAGCTGTTGAAGAAAATATAATCAAAGCAACAAAGGAGAAGGACAATGTGGAAAAAGGAGTTAATTAAAAATAAAATATTCGCAGTTATTTTAATGTGTATCGGAGCGTTGGTAATCCCTTGGTGTGACGGGGATGCAACGTTCTTTTTATTTTCCTTGATGATGGGGATACCGCTGTTCTTTGCAAAAGAAAATTGGATTTATGAGGGGGAAGAAGATGATGGGACGAGCAGAGAGGAGACGTACTCAGAAATTAGAACAAAAAGCGAAAACCGCCACATACAATCTCACAAAAGAGCAGCTCAATATAGCGGTACGAGAACAAGTAGGAAAAGAGCTTGAGCGTATTAAGCAGGAAGCCACGGATGATGCCGTAAATACCGCTATGGTTTTACTCCTAACTCTCCCTTTGGAAGTGTTAATGGATCATTATTGGACAAAGACCTACGCCAAGCGTATTCCGAGATTTACTGAATTGGTTCTGGAATATTACGAACGCTGGCAAAATGGAGAGTTGGATATGGATAAGTTAAAAGAAGATTTATGGGAATACGGTGGTGTTAAATTAGTAGAAGGAGAGGGCGAAACAGCATGAAATATGTAATTGGAATTATTATCGGAATTGTGTGTCTGGCGGGAGTAATAGCATTAAAAGCAATTAGTGCGTCTACAACCTATATGGATGACTCTTTCCGATGGGGAGGACGAGATGGGTATTAAAAATGATTGTCGAAGAAATGCAGAGGGATATTCAGACCCGACTGCCTATGAAGCATTGAAGAACATGGAACAGGAAGAGGAACGGTTCCACAAATTATTGGACACTATCTTTGCTCTTTGTGAGTTGTCAGATTTTCATATTGAGGAAAGGATAGTTATCAAGGACAAACGAACGGGACGAATTTGGAGGTGATTATTTATGTGTGATGGAGTTAGAGAAACAAGCTGTACCAGATGTGAGCATAGAGAAGTTTGTGTTTATAAGGACAAATATCTTCAATATTTAAAGGGATTTGAAGATTTTCATAATGGGTATTTAGATGATGTTTCTTTTATCAGAAAAGACGATCCGAAATGTAAGTTCTTCAAAAAGAAGGTTGATGTATATCCGAGATTTGTTGAAGATGTGAGAGGTGATATATAAACATGAATGATTTTCAGAAAGCAATTGATACGATTACGAAAGCGTTTGAAGAATTTACCGCCAAGGTAAAAGAGATGGCGGACACTCTGAACAAAGCGTTTGGATTATCGGTGCCCGAGAAAGAGAAGAAAAAGAGTCTAAGCTCTCCGGCTCGATATGGGATGTCTTTGAAAAAATTCCGAAGAGAATCTTTCATTAAACAATATTCTTACCGTCCGATTACTCGGAAACATTTACCTTACCAGAGGAGAAACTATTAAAAACGTCTGTACAAAACTTGAAGGTGGGTGAAAATTACGCCCACTTTTGAGTTTTGAAAAACGGGCTTTGGTCACTTTTATTTGGGCTTTTTGAGAAATGAGGAGAATTTTGGGAAAGGATTCGGACGATTTTGGTCAAAGTTGTGGTCATTTGCCCACTTTGTGCCCACTTTTAAAACCCCGATTTGGTCAGTAAAAACCCAGTATTTATGCGGGTTTGCGGGCTCAAAGCCCACTTTCCCACTTTTTTTCTTAAACTATTATGATAGAAAGTTTAAATATATATAGTAATAGCGAAAAAAAAGTGGGTTTTTGGCCACGAGTAAAAAATGGAGGAAATCATGAGCAAGATTAGTTGGGAGAGCTTATATGAAAATTTCAAGTCAATTTATCCGAGGTTGTCGCGGTCATCCGTATATTTTCGTCCGTTTGGGTATATGAGTATAGTGGTGTACTTTGAAGATGGAATGAGAATGGTTTATGATGATCTCAGAAAACAGGCTTATATCACAGGTTGAAGAAAATGTCAAGAGCTAATAAAAAAATCTTTTCTTTATCAACGGTTTATGGTATAGTATAAGTGCCACACAATCAAATATCGCAAATTCGTTTAAGGGAATTCATTTTGGTAAAAAGTGTATTCTCTCTTTACTCATACCCTTAAACGGAGCGAGATTGTGTGGCAACAATGGGAGATGCATTTTTTCGGTGCGTCTTCTGTTGGAGGCGCACTTTTTTATTGCCCATATATTACTTGATTGAGAGGGATATACATTGGGAACGAATAATACGAATAAAAATAATAAAGGTTCAACAGATGTTATCGGTGTCATAAGTGCACTTGCTGGTTTGGCAACTGCGGCAACACCTTTGGTAGCAAACGCTATCAATAATGCAAAGAATAAATCTTCTGAAAAAACAGAAGAAAAGATTAAGATACCAGAATTATATCATAAAGGATTTCCAATAGATCTGGAACAAGCAGTGAGGATGTTAGAGGATTGCGGACTAAAAAGTTCTACAAGCAAACTAACCATAAAGGAAGCAAATCCACGATACAAGGACTGTTTTGATTCTCAGGTTATAGGTTCGAACCCTAAACAAGGAACCATCGTTAAAATCGGATCGACAGTATGTTTAAGATACATACCAGATGAAGTTATTATTGAAAGTCAAAAAATATTTGACGAACTGCAACGCAGCAAAAAAGAATCCAAGGAACGTACTAGAGAAAATCTTTCGGTTGCTGCGAAAAGGACAAAACAGGGCGTGACAAAAATATTTAAAAGAAATAACAAAGAAAAAATAATAGGGGAGGATATGCCAAATGAGTAAAAGCGGAAAAAAGAAGCGGAGTACAGCCGGATTGATATTGGATGTAATACTCACGTTATGTACCGGTGGATTATGGTTAATCTGGATATTGATACGGTATCTCAGAAATAATAGTTAGAATATTGGTTAAGTGAGACAGAGATTCTTTGATGAGTCTCTGTCTTTTTTATTTTCATTTGGTATTTTTTTGCGCGCGAAAAAAACATAGACTGTTATGAAGAGAGAAGGTTAAAACAGCCATTCTCTCTTTTATTTTGGAGAAAGGAGGCTCATCTATGCTTGAAAGTGAATTTCAAAACAAATTGATTCAAGAGTTAAAAAGAATGTTCAAAGGCTGCATCGTTACAAAACTCGATGCCAGTCATATTCAGGGTATTCCTGATTTGTTAATTCTTTATAACGATAAATGGGCCACCTTAGAGTGTAAAAAAAGTGTACGCGCCAAGAAACAGCCAAATCAAGAATATTATGTTGGACGAATGAATGAGATGTCATTTTCAAGATTTATTTGTCCGGAGAATAAGGAGGAAGTGTTACATGATCTTCAACAAGCATTCCGCTCTTGAAGGGCAACACGCCTTTCTTGGTGCGAGTAAATATCATTGGATCAATTATGATGAATCCAAAGTTGCTGAGTCATATTCAAAATTTTTGGCAACTCAAAAAGGAACTGAACTTCACGATTTTGCAGCGAGATGTATTACTCTCGGTCAAAAACTTCCAAAATCACAGAAAACATTAAATATGTATGTGAATGACGCCATTGGTTTTAAAATGATTCCAGAGCAGCCCCTGTTCTATTCGGAGAATTGCTTTGGTACAACAGATGCAATCGTGTTTCGAAATCGGATGCTTCGTATTCACGATTTAAAAACGGGTGTCATTCCAGCACACATGGAGCAGCTTGAAATATATGCTGCTCTTTTTTGTTTGGAGTATAAAATTAAACCGGCTGATATCGACATAGAGTTGAGAATTTATCAGAGCGATCAGATTTTATATGAAAATCCAACAGCAGAAGTCATCGTTCCAATCATGGATAAAATTATCACATTTGACAAAGTAATTAACAAAATCAAAGAACAGGAGGGCTAAATTATGAATCCAATTGCGGAAGAAATTTTAATGCATTATGGAATGCCTCGCCGTTCTGGACGCTATCCATGGGGGTCTGGTGAAAATCCATATCAGCATAGCGGAGATTTTCTGAGTCGAATAGATGAGTTGAAGAGCCAGGGAATGAGTGATACGGAAATTGCAAAAGCTATGGGATTAACCACCACGCAATATCGTACACAGAAATCATTGGCAAAAGATGAGAGGCGTGCACTGGATGTGGCAAGGGCAAAGTCTCTTAGAGAAGATGGACTAAGTCTAAATGAAATTGCAAAAGAGATGGGTTTTGCAAATGATTCGTCTGTTCGTTCTTTGTTAAATGAAAATTCTGAAGTTCGCATGAACCAGGCAAAGACCACTGCTGAATTTATCAAAAAACAAATTGATGAAAAAGGCATGATTGATGTCGGTGCAGGTGTGGAAAGAGAACTTGGCATTTCAAAAGAGAAATTGAATGAAGCTCTCTATATGCTGGAGATGGAAGGCTATCCTGTTTATGGCGGTCGAGTGGATCAGATAACAAATCCGGGTAAAAAGACTACTCTTCGGGTAATCTGTCCTCCTGGAACAGAGCATAAAGAGATTTATGATTTTGAGAATATCAATTCTTTGAAAGATTATGTGTCCCACGATGATGGAGAAACCTTCGATCCTAAATTTGTTTATCCGAAAAGCATGGATTCTAAGCGGCTCCAAATTCGCTATTCTGAAGATGGAGGCGAATTGAAAGATGGAGTTGTTGAAATTCGTAGAGGTGTTGATGATTTGTCTTTGGGAGAATCACACTATGCGCAGGTACGAATTTTGGTTGATGGAAGTCATTACATTAAAGGTATGGCAGTTTATTCCGATGACTTACCGGATGGTGTGGATGTTATGTTCAACACCAATAAGAAAAAAGGAACTCCTAAAATGGATGTTTTAAAACCAATCAAAGATGATCCGGATAACCCGTTTGGTTCTTTGATTAAAGAAGGCGTTAATGATCCCGATAACCCGACTTCTGTGAAAGGTGGTCAGAGCTATTACTATGATAAGAACGGCAAGAAGCAGCTTTCACTAATCAATAAGCGTGCGGAAGAAGGGGACTGGGGAGAATGGGCAGATAAACTTCCATCACAGTTCTTATCTAAACAGAGTCGAACCTTAATTAAGAAACAACTTAATCTGGCAGCAGCAGATAAGCAATCAGAATTTGATGAGATTTGTTCTTTGACTAATCCGACTGTAAAGAAAGCTCTTCTAAAATCTTTTGCTGATGATTGTGATGCAGCGGCAGTCCATTTACAAGCGGCAGCTCTTCCTCGTCAGAAGTATCAGGTTATTCTTCCTTTAACTTCTATTAAAGATAACGAAGTTTATGCTCCGAACTATAAGAATGGAGAAACTGTGGCTTTAGTTCGTTATCCGCATGGAGGAACCTTTGAGATTCCCGTTCTGACAGTAAACAACAAACAAGCTGAGGGAAGAAGAGTTCTTGGGAACACGCCGGCGGATGCCATCGGAATCAATAAAAAAGTGGCAGATAGACTTTCTGGAGCAGATTTTGATGGTGATACCGTTATGGTCATTCCATGCAACTCATCCAATAGTAGAGTGAAAATCACATCGACTCCACAGTTGAAAGGTCTTGAGGGATTCGATCCTAAGATGGCGTATGGAACAGTCAAAAAGGGTGGTGACTACTATAACGAAAGCGGTCAGAAGATTAAGATTATGAATAATACTCAGACAGAAATGGGTAAAATTTCAAATCTGATTACTGACATGACGTTAAAAGGAGCTACTCAGGATGAATTAGCAAGAGCGGTCCGCCATAGTATGGTTGTTATCGATGCCGAGAAGCATAAACTCGATTATAAAAAAAGCGAGCAAGACAATGGAATCACAGCCCTGAAGAAAAAATACCAGGCTCATGAAAATGATGATGGTTATGGTGGAGCTGCTACTTTGATTTCAAGAGCAAAGTCTGAAACTTCAGTGTTGAAAAGAAAAGGAAGTCCAATTATCGATAAAGAAACCGGTGAGCAAAGCTGGAAGACCGTTCGAGAGGAGTATATAGATAAGAATGGGAGGACCCAGGTACGAACTCAGAAGAGTACCAAGATGGCAGAAACCAGGGATGCTCGGACACTTTCATCTGGGACTCCTCAGGAAGAGGCGTATGCGGACTATGCTAATACCATGAAGGCCCTGGCTAATCAGGCTCGTAAGGAGATGGTTAGTAGTGGGAAAATAGCTTACTCCGCTTCTGCAAAACAGACTTATCAAGCAGAAGTAGATTCCCTTATGGCGAAGTTGAATGTTGCTTTAAAGAATGCCCCTAGAGAACGTCAGGCACAGACCATGGCTAATTTTATTGTGGCTGCTAAAAAGAAAGACAACCCAGACATGACAAAAGCCGAAATCAAGAAGGCTAATCAACAGGCTCTTACCGCAGCTCGTACCGCCGTTGGTGCAAAGAGAACACCTATCGAGATTACAGATCGTGAATGGGAAGCAATTCAAGCGGGAGCTATTAGCGAGAATAAACTTACCCAGATTCTTAATAACACAAACATAGATACTGTCAGACAAAGAGCCACACCTCGTGCGACAACAACACTAAGCCCGGCAAAAGCAAATAGAATTGCGGCCTTGAATGCTTCGGGTTATAGCACTGCTGAGATAGCAGAAGCTTTAGGTGTATCGAGTTCCACAGTATCGAAGTATCTGAATGGAAAGGAGTGAACAAAGTAAAATGGCAAGCAAATGTATGCTTACAACTGTTGATAATCCTTTTGATCCATTTGAACAGTTCACTTCATGGTTCATGTTCGATGAGGAAAAAGGTTATCATACATGTTCGTATCTTGGAAGAATTGCGAGAACATCTGATCAACTTTCAGAAGAAGAAAATGAGTTGGAAAATGAACGAGCAATTGATGAAATTTTGAAATATGATTTTCGGAATATCTACAAAAAAGTTGTACAAAAAACATAATCGTATTGCGGTGTAATGGTATAGGGGGGTGTCGCAAAAAATGCACCCCCTCCGTCATCGCGGCGGTCTTTGAAAATTCCCCGGGGGTATTTTTGGGAGGATGTTTTTACCTTCCGGCAGTATTTAACAGAGCTCATAAGGTTGACTAAGTAATAAGCTGTGGTTCTTTTTACTCTTTTTTCTCCTTTCGGTAAAAAAGTTACAGTCAGCTTTGTGGGTTCTTTTAAATACTGCCGAAAAACTTTTATGAATCTATTGAAAAACACATGGGAAGGAGACAGTAAATGGCTAGAAAAGTAAAGAGTTCCGAATCGACAAGCTCTTCCAAAAAGATTCGCCCTGCTTTGACTCCGGAAGCAAGAGAACTTCAAATGATTTCTCTGGCTGTTGACTTGGCTGAAAAGCAATTACTGGAGGGGACTGCTTCTTCTCAAGTCATTACGCATTATCTGAAATTAGGATCTTCCAGAGAAAAGCTAGAACAAGAACGACTGGCAGAAGAGAATAATTTAGCCCGGGCAAAAGTGAGGGCTATTGATTCCACTGACGAAATTAAAGATCTCTATAAAGATGCCATCAATGCGTTTCGTATATACAGCGGACAGGGTAACGACGATGATTAGGACATATGCAGAATTATCAAAATTGAAGACTTTTAAAGAACGATACGAGTATCTTCGTTTAGGAGGAGTTGTCGGGACAGACACTTTTGGATTTGACCGATATTTGAATCAGATTTTTTATCGGTCTACAGAATGGAAGTCAGTTCGTGATTTTGTGATTGTGAGAGATAATGGATGCGATCTTGGAATAGAAGGACATGAAATATATGGGAAAATATTGATTCATCATATGAATCCAATTTCCGTAGAGGATATTTTAAAAAGAAGCGATTTCCTTTTAAATCCCGAATATCTCATCTCAACAATTCTTACAACACATAACGCCATTCATTACGGAGACGAAAGTCTTCTCGTTACAGAACCCATTGTTCGAAGCAGAAATGATACATGTCCCTGGAAACGTTGATGGAGAGGAGGTTATGGAGATTATGGAAAGCGTACTTACATCAATTAAAAAAATGCTTGGTATTACAGAAGAGTATGAACACTTCGATTCAGATATTATCATGCATATCAATTCGGTGTTTATGATTTTGACTCAACTTGGCGTTGGTCCGCCATCAGGATTTTCTATTCGAGATAAAACTTCTACATGGAAAGAATTTATTTCTGATGAAACAAAGCTACAGTTAGTAAAATCTTATATGCATATGAAAGTAAAATTGCTATTCGATCCCCCTTTGAGTTCTGCGGTAATAGCCTCAATGGAAAAGATGATTGCTGAAGCGGAATGGCGATTAAATGTAGCAGCGGAAACTAATATCGAAAAATCGGAAGAGTATGAATCATACGATGGTGAATACAAGATAACACCGAAAGCGTTCGATTCTCAGACACTGGATACAGAAAATAAGATTCTTGAGCGAAACATTGTGATAACAGAAGTTCCATATTATGAAACCGGAAACGAAGCAAATGGAATAACATCTTACATTGCAAAGGAGGGAAATTCAAAATGAGTGATGAAGAAATGCTGCAACATTATGGAATCCTCGGAATGAAATGGGGAGTTCGTAGGACACCAGCACAGCTTACAAGAGCAAATGGGAGAGCTGGTAAAACGGAAAGTTCTGATGAAATAAAAAAGATGTCCGATTCAGAACTTCGTTCAAAGATTAACCGTCTCCAGATGGAAAAGCAGTACAAGCAGCTAACCAGTTCAGAAATTTCAGTTGGAAGAAAATTTGTTCAGGATGTTCTGACAAATGCTGCAAAGCAGACCGCTACCAATTATGTGTCAAAATACATGACGAAAGGTATTGATGTGGCTATCAAGAAAGCAACAGGCAAGTAGGTGATTTAATTATTATGGCATTATCAAACACAGCCGTTCCCAAATACTACGGCATGTTTCGAGATGCCGTGATAAGAGGGGAGATACCTGTTTGCAAAGAAATCTCTATGGAGATGAATCGAGTCGACGATTTAATAGCGAATCCAGGTATTTATTATGACGATCAAGCGGTCGAGGGATGGATTGCTTATTGTGAATCGGAACTGACATTGACAGATGGTTCTGACTTGAATCTGCTTGATTCGTTTAAATTATGGGGAGAGCAGGTTTATGGATGGTATTACTTTGTCGAGAGGAGCGTATGGGAGCCAAGTTCCGATGGGCATGGTGGGCGTTATGTAAATAAAAGGATTAAGCAGCGATTGATAAAAAAGCAATATCTTATTGTGGGGCGTGGTGCTGCAAAATCTTTGTATGACACATGTATTCAGTCATATGGATTAAACATTGATCCTTCTACAACTCATCAAGTTACAACTGCGCCTACAATGAAACAGGCTGATGAAGTAATGTCGCCATTCCGTACAGCAATTACTCGATCACGAGGTCCTTTATTCCGGTTCCTCACAGAAGGTTCTTTGCAGAATACAACCGGTTCTAAGGCGAAGCGAATGAAGCTTGCTTCTACCAAAAAAGGTATTGAGAATTTTCTTACTGGTTCGCTTTTGGAAGTAAGACCGATGTCCATAGCAAAGCTTCAGGGATTACGTCCTAAAATTTCCACAGTGGACGAGTGGTTATCAGGAGACACGAGAGAAGATGTTGTTGGTGCCCTTGAGCAAGGTGCATCGAAGCTGGATGACTACATTATCGTCGCTACGAGTTCTGAGGGAACTGTAAGAAACGGAGCAGGAGATACCATCAAAATGGAGTTACTGGATATTCTCAAAGGGGAATATGTTAATCCGCATGTGTCTATTTGGTGGTATAAATTGGATTCCATTGATGAAGTTGGAAATCCAGATATGTGGTTAAAGGCAAATCCCAATATCGGTAAAACAGTAAGCTATGAAACATATCAGCTTGATGTGGAGAGAGCTGAAAAATCTCCTGCCGCGAGAAACGATATTTTGGCAAAAAGATTTGGTTTACCGATGGAAGGTTATACCTATTATTTTACATATGAAGAAACACTTCTTCATAAAAAGAGAAGTTATTGGCAGATGCCGTGTTCTTTGGGTGTTGATCTATCACAAGGCGATGACTTTTGTGCTTTTACATTTTTATTTCCATTATCAAATGGTTCTTTCGGAATCAAAACTAGAAACTACATTTCTTCATCAACTCTGATGAAACTTCCAGCAGCAATGAGAATTAAATACGATCAGTTTATGGAAGAAGGGAGCTTAATTGTCCTTGAAGGCACCGTCCTCGATATGATGGAAGTGTATGAGGATTTGGATAATCATATCACTGAATTTGGATACGATGTTCGATGTCTGGGATATGATCCGTATAACGCAAAGGAATTTATTGAGCGATGGTCTTCTGAAAACGGACCGTTTGGAATCGAAAAAGTGATACAGGGAGCTAAAACAGAATCCGTTCCATTGGGCGAGTTAAAGAAACTTTCAGAGGAGAGGATGCTTCTGTTTGATGAAGAACTTATGACTTTTGCGATGGGGAATTGTATTGTCATGGAAGACACGAATGGAAATAGAAAATTATTGAAAAAGAGATACGACGCAAAGATTGATGCTGTAGCAGCGATGATGGATGCGTTCGTTGCTTTTAAATTAAATCGAGATGCTTTTGAATAAGGAGGTGACGGATTCAAAATGGAAGTTACAATTGGTTCCAGGATTAAACATGCCTGGAATGCTTTTTTAAACAGAGATCCAACAAGTTACTATAGAGACATAGGAGTTGGATATTCATACAGACCAGACCGTCCGAGGCTTACAAGAGGTAATGAGAGATCTATTGTTACTTCTGTATATAATCGGATTGCGCTGGATTGTGCTTCAATCAGTATTCAGCATGTTCGTTTGGATGATTCGGAAAGATTTCTTGAAAAAATTTCATCGGGATTGAATGATTGTTTAAATCTATCAGCCAATATTGATCAGACTGGTAGGGCTTTTCTTCAAGATATTGTTTTGTCAATGCTTGATGAAGGATGTGTAGCGATTGTTCCGGTAGATACTGATGACGATCCGGATATTACCGGTTCGTATAAAATCGAATCGATGAGAACTGGAAAAATTATGGAATGGTTTCCGAGTCATGTTAAGGTGAGGGTCTATAACGAGCGAACAGGGTTAAAGGAAGATATTGTAGTCCCTAAAGACACAATAGCAATTATCGAAAATCCGCTTTATGCAGTTATTAACGAGCCCAATTCAACCATGCAACGTTTGATAAGGAAGTTGAATTTGTTGGATGTTGTTGATGAGCAAAGCAGTTCGGGAAAACTTGATTTGATTATTCAGCTTCCCTATGTAATAAAAACAGAAGCAAGGCGTCAACAGGCTGAGAAGAGGCGTGTCGAGATCGAGCGTCAGTTGGCCGGTTCTAAATATGGTATCGCATATACCGACGGTACGGAACGGATCACACAGTTGAATCGTTCTGTGGAAAATAATCTAATGAAGCAGATTGAATACTTGACGAGTATGCTTTATAGCCAGTTGGGTATCACTCAGAGTATATTGGATGGTTCCGCAGACGAGAAAACTATGTTGAATTATTATAACCGTACCATCGAACCGATTATTGCAGCTATCGTTGACGAATTAAAACGTAAGTTCCTTACAAAAACAGCACGATCACAAAAGCAGTCAATCCTATTCTTCCGAGATCCATTCAAACTTGTTCCTGTATCAGAATTGGCAGAAATTTCGGATAAATTCACCAGAAACGAAATCGCATCGTCAAATGAAATGCGACAGGTAATTGGCTGGAAACCATCGAAAGACCCGCGGGCCGACGAATTACGAAATAAAAACCTTAGCGAGCCTAACAAGGGTGGAAAAGTAGGAGTAGAAGAATCGAAAGAGGAACCTATGAAAGAAAAGGAGTGATTTTCAAAATGGAGAAATATGATTTTAGTGGCTGGGCCACTAGAAACGATCTTCTTTGTGTTGATGGTCGAACCATCAAAAAAGATGCGTTTAAAAACCAGAATGGAAAAACCGTTCCGCTGGTTTGGGGGCACACCCATTCTGATCCTAATCGCGTGCTCGGTCATGCGGTTTTGGAAAATCGTGACGAGGGTGTTTATGCTTATTGTAGTTTCAATGACAGTGAATCTGGACTTGCTGCAAAGAAATTAGTGAAGCATGGAGATGTTCGTTCACTTTCCATTTGTGCCGGTCAACTTAAACAGGCAGGGGCAAATGTAGTACATGGCGTTATTTATGAATTGAGCCTTGTTCTGGCTGGAGCTAATCCAGGCGCATTCATTGATTCTGTCATGGAGCATGGTGACGCTTCAGAAGATCGCATGATTATTGGATATGATGAGAATATCATGATTTATCATTCTGCGGATGAAAAAGAAGAGAAGTCCGAAACGCAGGAAGGTAAAACTTCTGAAGAGAAAACGGAAGAAGATGAAGAAACAGTTGAGCAGATATTTGATACGCTCAGCGAAAAGCAGAAAAATGTAATTTATGCAATGTTCGGACAGGCTTTCGGGGAACCGGATAAGCCCGAAGATAAAAACGATGATTCTAAAGGAGGAAAAACCGAAATGAAGCATAATGTGTTTGACAATGAGAAGAAAAACGAAACGGGTGGCTTTCTGGCTCATTCTGCCCAGGAGGATATTATCAAGATGGCAAAGACCAGTCAGGTTGGCACTTTCCAGACTGCACTTGAGATTTATGCAGAGCAGAATGGTTTTCAGCATGATGCGGTAAGCGGCGGATTTGTTCAGGCTGGCGAGGGTAATGTGACGGCTCTTTTCCCTGAGTATCAGGAAGTTCGTCCAGGTGCCCCTGAGCTTATTACCAATGATCAGGGTTGGATTTCCAATGTGATGAGAAAAGTACATAAGAGCCCTATTTCCAGAATCAGAACCAGCCAGACTGATATTCGTGGTATCGATTCTCTGCGTGCCAGAGGTTATAAAAAGGGTAAAGAGAAGAAACAGGCTGGAAATTTCAAATTGGTTCGCAGAACGACAGATCCGCAGACCGTTTATGTAAAGAATGCGTTACATCGTGACGATATTGTTGATATCACAGACTTTGATTATGTTAAGTATCTCTATGATATCGATCGTTTGATGCTCAACGAGGAACTGGCAATCGCAATGATGCTGGGAGACGGTCGTGAAGATGGCGATGAGGGTAAAATCGATCCGGATAAAATCAGACCTATTTGGACAGATGATGATTTGTACACCATCCATGCGGATTTAGATGTAGAAGCTGCAAAGAAAGAACTTCAGGGAACCAATACCGGTGCAAACTTTGGTGAAAATTATATTCTCGCCGAGGCTATGATCAATGCAGTTCTGTATGCAAGAGAGAATTACAAGGGAACTGGTACACCAGATATGTACATCACACCGCATATGCTTAATGTGATGCTTTTGGCTCGTGACATGAATGGTCGCAGAATCTACTCTTCCAAAGCAGAACTTGCATCTGCTTTTAACGTTGGTGAGATTCTTACCGCTGAGCAGTTTGAGGGCAAGACCCGTAAGACGGACGACAGCAAGACCAAGAAACTGCTTGCTATCATTACGAACCTGAATGACTACTCTCTGGGCGCTACGAAGGGCGGCGAAGTTACCCACTTCACACAGTTCGATATCGACTTTAACCAGGAGAAGTCCCTTCTGGAGACCAGATGTTCCGGTGCTCTGACCAGAGTGTACTCTGCCATTGCAATCGAAGAGGATGTAACAGACCTTCCTTAATCGGCTTCTCCGTTAATCCCGAAAATGGGGAAGCCAATCTGTTCGGGAAAACAGTAGATTCGTTACAGGAGAATGTTGTTGTCGGAGAGTCTGAGATTACCGGTACGCTAAAACATGTTACCGGGTACACAGGATTCAGTAGCAATGTTTCTGAGCAAGAAGGAAACTATCTTGCTTTGAAAGTGAATTCCGATTCTCAGGATGCAGTTGTTACTATCGAACTTGTAGGCGGCACAAAAGGTCCGGTTACACTCGACGAAGACAGAAACATCGTACTCCTTATCAAGAATAAGGATACTCAGAGCATTAAGGTGACTGTAAACAATGAGGGCAACTCTTCTACAAAGACTTATAAACTTACTGGATTGACTTTAGAGGGAAAATAAAGGAGAAAATTCAAAATGGCAAAATTTTTTGGAAAAATCGGCTATGCTGTGAGAATGGAAATTCGTCCGGGTGTTTGGGATGATGAAATTACTGAACGGGAATATTTTGGAGATTTGCTTCGGAATACCAGCCGGTATCAAACTTCCGATAAGTTCAATGATGATATCAATATTTCAAACGAAATCAGTATTGTAGCTGATCCTTTTGCCTATCAGAATTTTCATGCAATGCGGTATGTCGAGTTTATGGGAGCTAAATGGAAAATTTCCAGTGTCGAAGTTCAGTATCCGCGTTTGATCTTGACAGTAGGAGGTGTGTATAATGATTGACCGACGAATCAAGTTTCATGGACTATTGTGCGAGATTTTATCTTGTCCCATAGAAGGTGAAAGATGTCGATGCTATTTTCAGCCGCCAGAATCTGTTAAGATGAGTTACCCCGCCATTGTATATAGTCTTGATGATATTGATAAGACATATGCAAACGACGGGGTATATTTATCTAAGCGAAGATATACCATTGCGGTTATCGATAAAGATCCGGATACGGACCTTGTACAGAAAGTAACGAATTTACCAATGAGCCGGTTTGACCGGCATTTCAAAAAAGATAATCTGAACCACTATATTTTTAATGTATATTTTTAAGATTGGAGGAATAATTCAATGAAACTTGTTTGGGATAAAGTTGGAGAACGGTTTTACGAAACCGGTTGTGATCATGGAGTTCTTTATCCGATTCAGACCGGTGGAAAATACAACAAGGGTGTTGCATGGAATGGTCTGAGTGCGGTGACGGAGAGTCCGTCTGGAGCAGAACCTTCGCCAATCTATGCCGATAACATCAAATATCTGAATATGATGTCGGCAGAAGATTTTGGTGGAACAATTGAAGCATATACTTATCCGGATGAATTCGCAGAATGTGACGGTTCTGTAGAGATTGCTCCAGGTGTGTTTGCGGGGCAGCAGAGTAGAAAACAGTTTGGTCTTTCTTATCGTACCATTCTGGGAAATGATGTTGATTCAGATGACTATGGTTATAAACTTCATCTGGTGTATGGATGTCTGGCTTCTCCTTCAGAGAAAGGCTATCAGACCAAAAATGACAGCCCGGAACCGATTGCACTTTCTTGGGAGTTTAGTACAACTCCTGCGGAGATTTCAAAACTGATCGAAGGAAAGAGAATCAAACCAACAGCTATTCTTACTTTCGATTCTACCAGAGTAAATGCTAAGAATTTAGCTGAGCTGGAAGAAATTCTTTATGGTAAAGATCCGACTTCACCAGAAGGAGATGATGGCGTTGAGCCACGACTTCCATTACCGGATGAAGTAATCGAGATTATGTCAAAGGAAAACCCTTAATAAGCCTTTCTGTTAAGCCTGAAGACGGAAAGGCTACTTTGCTTGGAAAAGCGGTTAATGAATTACAGCGAGATGTGGTTATCGCTGATAATGAGGTGACAGGCACTCTGAAGTATATCGACGGTTATGTTGGTTTCAGTAGCAATGTTTCGGAGCAGTCAGGTAATTACTTGGCACTCAAGATAGATGCAGAGCCGGTTGAAGCCAAAACAGTTGTCGAACTTGTAGGCGGAACAAAAGGACCGGTTACACTCGACGAAGACAGAAACATCGTACTTCTTATCAAAAATAAGGATACTCAGAGTATTAAGGTAACAATCACACATGACAAGGAAAGCATTACAAAGACTTATGGTCTTTCTGGACTGACCTTGGAAAGAGAATAAATTACAGGGAGCCTCGTATTCAATGTGCGGGGCTTCTTTTTATTTGAAAGGAGAAAAAATCATGTTGAAAAAAACTATTCCCTATATTGATCTGAATGGCGTTGAAAGAAAAGAGGATTTTTATTTTCATCTGTCAAAGCCGGAAATTGTCAAGATGCAGACAAGTGTGAAGGGCGGCTATGATGTACAGCTTAAAAGTATTGGTGCCGGTGCGGATGGCGGTCAGATTATGGAATTCTTCGAGGATCTTATTAAGAAGGCTTACGGTGTCAAGAGCGAGGATGGTCGTCGCTTTATGAAGTCTGAGGAGATTTCCAGATCCTTTATGGAATCACCAGCCTATGAAATCTTGTTTGAAGAGTTAGTTACAAACGACAAGGCAGCAGCGGATTTTGTGAATGCGGTAATGAATGTTGGTAATTCTACTGCAACTTCGATGATTTCTACAAATACTCAGAACTAAAGGGAGGTAAGAGATGCTCCGAATCACAATACCATCCACAGAATTTTGGGATGAGGCGAAGCAAGAGTTTGTTTACACAAAGGCTCAGACCTTGCAATTGGAGCATTCTCTTGTTTCTCTTTCAAAATGGGAATCGAGATGGAATAAACCATTTCTGACAAAGCAGGAAAAAACATTAGAAGAAACCATTGACTATGTAAAATGCATGACTCTTACACAGAATGTGAAACCGGAAGTTTACAACTATCTGACAAACAGTAATATCAATGAAGTTAATCGATATATTGCTCTTCCAATGACGGCTACTCAGTTTTTTGAGGAGAAGAAAAGCCCTGGAAGCAAAGAGCAAATTACGGCTGAACTTGTTTACTATTGGATGATTGTCTTAAACATTCCGTTTGAGTGTCAGAAATGGCATCTCAATAAACTTTTCACGCTGATAAGAGTCTGTGATATAAAGAGCAGACCGCCGAAGAAACATAGCCGCAGAGAAATTATGAAACGAAATGCGGCATTAAATGCGGCTCGAAAGAAAAAATGGAACACGAAAGGGTGAGAAGATGAAGAAAGGAATTGATATTTCTTACTGGCAGGGAAAAGTAGATTTTTCTAAAGTTTCCAAAAGTGTAGAATTCGTAATTCTCAGGGAAGGATACCGGAGGACAATTGATAAACGATTTTTGGAATATGTGCAAGGTTGTAAAGGAAATAGCATTCCGATTCATGGAGTTTATCATTTCTGTTACGCAACTTCCACAGTTGGAGCGGAAGAAGAAGCAGTTTCTTGTATTGCAAACATGCGGAAAGCTGGGTTGGGAAAAGATGCGATCGTATTCTTTGATTTTGAATATGACACTGTTAAGAAAGCGGCTGAGCAGGGAATTACATTAGGAAAATCAGAATGTATTGCTTTTACAAAAGCGTTCTGTTCCTATGTGGAGAGTCAGGGTTATAAAGCCGGAGTATATACGAACCTGGATTATTACCGGAATATGTATGACAAAGAAACTCTGGATAAATATGTATTGTGGCTTGCTGATTATACCGGTAATCCAGATGTGAAATGTGCATACCAGCAATATACAAGCAGTGGTAAGGTTCCTGGTATTAACGGAAATGTAGATATGAATTACTTTTTTGGAGAAAAACAGGAGGAAGAGCAGATGGGAAAAACAGCACAAGATGTGTTGAATGTGATGCGAAGCTGGCTGGGTTATAACGAAGTAAACGGAAAATTCAGACAGATTATCGATTTATACAATTCTGTAAAACCTCTTCCGAGAGGTTATGCAGTACAGTATCATGACGAATGGTGTGATACTACAGTATCAGCAGCCGGAATCAAAGCCGGATGTTCAGATTTGATTGGACGAGAATGTGGATGCGAACAACACGTTAAGATTTTTCAGAGTATGGGAATCTGGATTGAAGACGGAACAATTGTACCGAAACCTGGCGATATTATCCTCTATAACTGGGATCAGTCATATCAACCGAACAACGGATATTCGGATCATATCGGCTTTGTAGAAAGCGTTTCCAATGGACAGATTACTTGTATTGAAGGAAATAAAGGGGAAGCGGTTGCGAGACGTGTTCTTTCGGTAGGGAATGGAAACATCAGAGGATATGCAAGACCGAAATACAGCGGTGCGGGAACGGCTCCGAGTAATCCGGTAACACCACCAGTATCTGGAGGGGATACCCCGAACAAAAATGTGGCATGGTATGGCGTAGTAAATACTGGCACACTGAATGTGAGAACATGGGCGGGTACAGAAAATCCGCAGTTGAAATCATACCCAACAATTTCTCAGGGGACAAAAGTTGGTGTATGCGACACCATTCGTGATAAAGATGGTGATGCTTGGTATTATATCCAAATCAAAGGAGACAAGGGCGAAAAGTACGGCTTTGTTGCGGCAGCATATATTACAAAGCAGTCTTCCAGCAAGCCGAATGCGGATACAACCGTTTCAGATGATGGCGTAATTACCAAAACACCTCAGTGGGTTGGAAAAGTAGTTGCTGATGTTCTTAATGTCCGTACATGGGCGGGAACGAATAATCCACTGATTAAATCATGGCCTCGACTGGGCTATGGGAATTTAGTGGATGTTTGTGATGTTGTGAATGCTGCGGATGGTTCCAGATGGTATTACATCAGAATTGATGGAAGAATCTATGGCTTCGTTCATTCGGCATATATCGAAAAGGTATAAGCAGATAGGTAGGCATTGTATGATTAAATTCAGACAAAAGGGCGACTTTTCCAAGCTGACTCGATTTCTGGAGAGAGCAAAAGAGACAGTTCGTATTGGAGACCTAGATAAGTTTGGTAAAGAGGGAGTAGCCGCCCTTGCGTCTGCAACGCCAGTTGATACAGGACTGACGGCGAATTCGTGGCATTACAAGATCGAACAGAAACAAGGTTCCGTATCGATCAGCTTTTACAACACAAATATTCAAAATGGAGTCCCTATTGCAGTTATTTTGCAGTACGGACATGCAACAAGAAACGGCGGCTGGGTACAGGGGCGAGACTACATCAATCCTGCTATCCAGCCTATTTTTGACAAAATTGCAAATAACGCATGGGAGGAGGTTATTAAGCTATGAGCAGGACAATTGATGAAAGAGTTGTCGAAATGCGATTTGATAATAAACAATTTGAGCAGAATGTTCAAACCAGCATATCGTCAATCGAAAAGCTCGAAAAAAGCTTAAATCTCAAAGGTGCCTCCAAGGGATTAGAGGATGTCAATGTTGCAGCCAAAAACTGTAATATGACTCCGCTTTCCAATGCGGTTGAAACAGTAAAAATGCGTTTCTCTGCACTCGAAGTCATGGCGATGACGGCATTGTCGAACATTACGAATTCCGCATTAAATGCCGGTAAAAATATTGTTTCGGCATTAACAATCGATCCGATTAAGATGGGCTTCCAAGAATACGAAACGCAGATTAACGCAGTTCAGACAATTCTTGCCAATACGCAGAGTAAAGGAACAACGATTGACCAGGTAAATGCCGCGCTTGATGAGTTGAACAAATATGCAGATCAGACGATTTACAATTTTACGGAAATGACCCGTAATATTGGTACTTTTACGGCTGCGGGCGTGGATTTGGATAAATCAGTAACCTCTATCAAAGGTATTGCGAACCTGGCAGCGGTTTCTGGTTCCAATGCTCAGCAGGCAAGCACTGCCATGTATCAGCTTTCACAGGCGATTGCAGCGGGAAAAGTTAGCTTGCAAGACTGGAACTCCGTTGTAAATGCGGGAATGGGCGGTCAGTTATTTCAAGACGCTTTAAAACGAACGGCCGAACATTTTGGTGTCAACATGGATGCAATGATTGAAAAGTATGGTTCATTCCGAGCATCTTTGACTGAAGGCGAATGGCTGACAACAGAAGTTCTGACTGAAACATTGACTCAGTTATCGGGAGCCTATTCCGAAGCAGATCTTATTGCACAGGGTTATACAGAAGAACAGGCTAGAGAAATTACAGAACTTGCCAAAACAGCACTGGATGCAGCTACGAAAGTAAAAACATTTACGCAGTTGTGGGATACACTGAAAGAGTCGGTTCAGTCTGGATGGACGCAAAGCTGGGAAATCATCATTGGTGATTTCGAAGAGGCAAAAGAGCTTCTAACCGAAGTAAGTAATTCCTTGGGTAACATGGTAAATGCTTCCGCTGAAGCGCGAAATAAAATGTTACAGGATTGGAAAGAGCTTGGAGGTAGAACTGCACTGATTGAAGCTGTACGAAATGCCTTCGAAGGTGTTTTGAATATTGTAAAGCCGGTTAAAGAGGCATTTAGAGATGTATTTCCTCCAATGACTGGAGAACAGCTTTACAATCTTACAGTCGGACTACAAGAACTTACAGAAAAATTCAAAATAGGTGAAGAAACGGCGAATAACCTGAAGAGAACATTCAAAGGGGTATTCGCTTTATTTGATATCGGACTTCAAGGAATTAAAGCGCTAGTTGGCGGATTTGCCGATTTGATTGGTTATGTGGCTCCGGCAGGGGATGGTATTCTTGGCTTTACAGCGGGAATCGGAGATTTCATTGTCGGCATTGATGAAGCTATTAAATCATCCGATGCGTTCAACAAAGCCATAGAAGGAATTGGAAATTTCTTGAAACCGATTGCTGATGGTGTAAAGACGTTTATAAAAACAATTACAGATGCTTTCGGCGAATTTGCGAATGTTGATACCAGTGGACTCGATAATTTTGCGGACAAGGTACAGACTCGATTTGAACCGTTTGTAAAATTAGGCGAATTGGTAAAGAAGGCATTTGAAGGGATTATCGGGATTGTCGAGAAGGCATCTCCTGTTTTATCGAAGCTGGGTTCTATTGTTGCGAACGCATTTGGAAACCTTGGAGAAGCGATTCTCACAGCGTTTGATACTGCGAGCTTTGATCCGATTTTGGACTTGATTAATACCGGATTGTTTTCTGCGATTCTGATTGGAGTGAAGAAGTTTATCAACTCTTTATCGGAAATTACAGAAAATGGCGGAGGAATACTTGGTTCATTCAAAGATATTTTGGATGGAGTAAAGGGAAGTTTAGAAGCATGGCAATCAAGCCTGAAAGCTGGAACTCTTCTTAAAATTGCTGGTGCTATGGCAATTTTGACAGCGGCAATAGTTGCATTATCGCTTGTCGATTCGGGGAAACTGAACGCCTCCTTAGGTGCTTTGAGTGTTCTATTTGTTGAGTTGCTTGGCTCTATGGCTATCTTTGAAAAGATAATGAATGGCGTAGCAATCAAAGGAATGGGACAGTTGACTATTGCGATGATTGGGATGTCTACTGCTGTTCTTATTCTTGCCGGAGCAGTGCAGAAATTATCTGGCTTGGATTGGGATGGACTTCTGAAAGGATTGGTCGGTGTTGCTGGGTTATCCGCTATTCTTGTAGCGTCTGCAACAGCGCTTTCCAAAACATCGAAAGGGTTAATAAAAGGTTCTGCTGGTTTGGTAGTATTTGCAGCAGCGATTCGAGTGCTTGTGGGAGCAGTTGAAGACTTGGGAGCGTTAGATGTGGGATCTTTGGCGAAAGGTCTGATTGGAGTTGGCGTTCTTTGCACCGAACTGGCGTTGTTCCTGAAAGCTACAGATTTGGATGGAATGGGTATTCTGAAAGGAACCGGTTTGGTTCTTCTTGCGGCATCTATCAACATTCTGACGGATGCAGTTGGAGCGTTTGGCACTTTGGATATTTCCAGTCTTTTGAAGGGATTATCTGCGGTTGCAGTGGTTCTTACTGAGTTGGCGGTATTTACTAAAGTGACAGCTAACGCAAAACATGTTGTTTCTACCGCTACAGCAATGACAATTCTTGGCGCTGCCATACTTGTGTTTGGAGAAGCAGTAGAAAAGATGGGGAACTTGTCCTGGGGAGAGATTGGACGAGGTCTTACAACAATGGCTGGTTCTTTGGCGGCTGTAACAGTTGCGATGCATCTTCTTCCGAAGGGAATGATGTCGAAAGCGACTGGAATGGTGGAAGTTGGTGCAGCATTACTCATCATCGGTGAAGCGGTCCGAAATATGGGTGGAATGTCTTGGGAAGAAATCGCCAGAGGTTTAGTGACCCTTGCCGGTTCCATGACCATTCTTGTTGTGGCACTCAATGCGATGAGAGGAGCACTTCCGGGTGCGGCGGCTGTTCTCACAGTATCCGCAGCACTGGCTGTATTTACTCCAGTTATCAAGACATTGGGAAATATGTCTTGGGAGAGCATTGCCAAAGGCTTGGTGGCACTAGCTGGTTCTTTCACTGTACTTGGTGTTGCTGGAGTTGTGTTAGGACCGCTGACACCGGCTATTCTCGGACTTTCAGCCGCTATTGCTGTATTAGGGGTAGGGTGTCTGGCCGCAGGTGCCGGTATTCTCGCATTTTCTACTGGACTTTCTGCTTTGGCAGTATCAGGGGCAGCGGGGGCGGCATCCCTTGTGGTGGCAGTATCCAGTATTCTTAGTCTGATTCCATTACTGTTTGAAGCAATTGGAGAGGGAATTCTTTCTCTTGCTGGTGTAATCGCAAATGGAGGACCGGCTATTGCCAAGGCATTTACCGTATTGGTTCTTGCTGCTGTCGAGGCGTTGGTTACGGCTACTCCGGCAGTTGTGGATGGACTGTTTGTCTTGATTGACAGCGTACTTTCGGCTCTGGTTGAGCATACACCGACCATCGTGGAGCAGTTATTCGATATTCTAATCGGAATCATTCAAGCTATCACAACGAAGCTTCCGGAATTGATTAAAGCCGGTGTTGAATTATTTATGGCTTTCTTTGACGGGGTAATCGATGCTTTGAGTGGTATTGATGTGAATGTACTCGTTAAAGGAATCGCCGGAATTGGCTTACTCTCAGCAATCATGCTCGCTCTCAGTGCTGTTGCATCTTTGGTACCGGGTGCTATGATTGGCGTTCTCGGAATGGGTGCAGTCATCGCAGAGTTGGCATTGGTTCTGGCGGCGGTCGGGGCTTTGGCTCAAATACCTGGATTGGAATGGCTCATTGGAGAAGGCGGAAAGCTGTTACAAGGAATTGGTACCGCTATCGGTCAATTTGTAGGTGGTATTGTCGGAGGATTTATGTCTGGAGTTTCCAGTCAGTTTCCGCAAATCGGAGCAGACCTTTCTGCATTTATGATAAATGTGCAGCCTTTCATTGAAGGTGCTACACAGCTTAATCCTTCTATGTTAGACGGTGTAAAAGCATTGGCGGAAACCATTCTTATTCTGACTGCGGCTGATATTCTGAACGGATTGACTTCTTGGCTTACGGGAGGATCTTCCCTGAGCGATTTCGCTACTCAACTCGTTCCGTTTGGCGAAGCAATGCGGGATTTTTCTATTGCTATTGCTGGTATGGATGGGGAATTAGTGGCGAATGCGGCTACAGCCGGAAGAACACTTGCTGAGATGGCATCAACTCTTCCGAATTCTGGAGGAGTAATCGGGTTCTTTACAGGTGAGAATGATATGAGCGCTTTCGGCGCACAGCTTATTCCATTTGGCGAGGCGATGATGGGATTTGCATCCGCGGTACAGGGATTGGATGCCGATGCTGTAACTAACGCTTCCATTGCCGGTAAAGCTATGGCAGAGATGGCAACCACGATTCCGAATTCTGGCGGCGTAGTAGGTTTCTTTGCTGGAGAAAATGACATGGATGCATTTGGCGAGCAGCTTATTCCCTTTGGTGAGGCGATGATGTTGTTCTCACAAGCAGTAAGAGGTTTGGATGCAAATGTAATCGTGGAGTCTGCTACAGCAGGAAAAGCTTTGATTGAATTGGCAAACACGGTTCCAAATAGCGGCGGTGTCGTTGGATTCTTTACTGGAGAGAATGACATGGGCGCATTTGGAGAAAACCTGGTACCGTTTGGTAAGGTAATGAAGTCCTACTCCGATGCGATTGCCGGTATCGATGTGGAAGCGGTTACGAATTCCGCAACGGCTGGAAAAGCGGTGGTTGAACTGGCAAATACTTTACCGAATACTGGTGGATTGGTGAGTTGGTTTACCGGAGACAACGATATTGCTTCTTTTGGGACAAGTCTTGTTTCCTTTGGTAAGAATTTTGCACAGTATTCCAACTATATGAAAAATGTAGATGCGAATATTGTTACTGCTACAACCAATGCTGCGACCTCTATTGTCGAACTCCAGAAAAGTCTTCCAAAAGAAGGTGGATGGTTCTCTGATGATATGACACTTTCCAGCTTCGGTAGTGACATGGCATCGTTTGGTTCCTATTTCGGCAATTATTACAACAGTATCAGCGGTATTGATACAACTCTGCTGTCTAGTGTAATTACCCAGACGAATCGCCTTGTGAGTATGGCTAATGGGATGGTTGGTCTGGACACAAGTGGTATGACTTCTTTCAGTTCCGCGTTGACAACTCTCGGGGAAACCGGTGTAACTGGATTTATCAATGCATTCAATAATGCAGGAACTCGGGTAACAACAGCAGCATCGAGTATGTTGGCATCTTTTATCAACGGAGCAAATGCGAAGAAATCTGAACTGACAACAACATTCATAACCCTAGTTCAAGCTGTATTGACGGCAATTAACGGAAAACAGGGAGAATTTCAAACTAGCGGTTCTACACTCATGGTTAAGTTTATTGCGGGTGTACGATCTCAGGATAGTTCTTCCAGAACGACCTTTACTAATATCGTTAGCGGTTGTTTGACTGCGATACGAAATAAGTATGGGGAATTCACGTCAACCGGAACCCAGACAATGGTGAAGCTGATTGCCGGCGTTAGATCGCAAGATAGCAGTGCGAGGATGACGTTCACAAACATTATCAGTGCTTGTCTTACGGTGATTAAAAATAAGTATGTAGAGTTTACCTCAACTGGTAGAGAATGCATGGTTAAGTTTATTGCGGGGGTTAGAAGTAAGGATAGTGAACTCAGAACCGTTTTTACAACTACGCTGAGTGGTGCCATAACTGCTATCAAAGATTATTATGGTGAGTTCAAATCTGCTGGCTCATATTTGGTCGATGGTTTTTGTAATGGTATAAGCGAAAATACTTGGAAAGCAGAGGCAAAAGCAAGAGCAATGGCAGCCGCGGCAGCAGAAGCGGCGGAAGACGAATTGGATGAACATTCCCCTTCCAAACGTTTTTATGGAATTGGTGACTTTGCGGGAATCGGTTTTATAAACGCATTGCTTGATAACGTTTCAAAAGCTGGTAAAGCCGGACGGGAAATTGCCAAATCTTCTATTGATGGATTGAATGATGTCATTTCCAGAATTGCGGATTATGTAGACGCAGATATGGACGTTCAACCTACTATTCGACCAGTGCTTGATCTATCTGCTGTTGAAGCAGGGACTGGGCGATTGAATACTTTGTTCAGTCGTAATCAGGCTTTGTCCGTTAGCACTGGAATGAATGAGCGGGTTTCAGAGATGGAAGTTCAAAATGGAGAAAGTTCTTCTACGGGAAACACCTATCAATTCACACAAAATAATTATTCGCCTAAGGCTTTGTCGAGAATTGATATTTATCGACAGACAAAGAATCAATTTTCGGCGATGAAAGGGCTGGTGAGTAATACATGATTAGAGCAGTAACGGTAACTAATTATTTAGGAGAATCTAAGAGATTTGAATTAGCGTTCCCGGAAAAATCCGGGTTCGCTGTTCAATCGATAAGCGGATTAGGACCGAGCAAAGCTGATATTAACACGACTGAAATTTCTACGAATGATGGATCACTGTATAACTCAGCAAGAGTGAATTCCAGAAATATTGTTATGTCTTTAAAACTGATGTTTACCCCTCAGATCGAAGACACAAGACAAGACTCCTACAAATACTTTCCGATAAAGAAGAGAGTGACGCTTCTCATCGAGACAGATAACCGCATTTGTGAGACTTACGGCTATGTGGAATCGAATGAGCCGGATATTTTCAGCAGCGATGAAAAGACACAAATTTCCATCGTGTGTCCCGATCCTTATTCTGCTGGTCCGGATGGAACCAACACAACTATCTTTTACGGTGTGGAACCTTTGTTTGAGTTTGCTTTTTCGAATGAATCTTTGACTGAATCTCTAATCGAATTTGGCGAGATTAAAAACGAAACTGAGCAGACAGTATATTACTCCGGTGATGCTGAAATCGGGGTTGTGATTACCATCCATGCCATCGGAAATGTGAGAAACATTACGATTTATAATACCGGGACGAGAGAAGTAATGCGCATTGACACTGATAAGTTAGAGAAACTAACTGGTTCTGGAATGGTTGCGGGTGATGAAATCATCATTTCAACGATTAAAGGTGATAAATCAATTACACTTCTTCGAAATGGTATTTATACCAATATTTTAAACTGTCTTGACAAAGACTCAGATTGGTTTCAGTTATCCAAAGGTGATAACATTTTTGCTTATGTGGTTGAAGAAGGAACGACCAATGTACAGTTTAAGATTGAAAACCGGACAGCATTTGAGGGGGTATAGTTATGGAATTGATTGTTCTGGATACTTCTTTGAAAATGCTTTCAGTGCTTGATACCTTCGAGTCGCTTATATGGACGGAGCGGTATTCCGCCTATGGTGATTTTGAGGTATATACAAGCATCAACGATTCTATTCTTGAAATCCTGAAAGACGACTACTATCTCTGGCTGAAAGAATCCGACCAGACTATGATTGTCGAGGATAGAAAGATTGAATCAGATGCCGAAAACGGAAACCATTTCACAGTCACCGGAAGGTCATTGGAATCCATTTTGGAACGCCGAATTATTTGGAAACAAACGATTCTAAGCGGAAACTTTCAAAATGGAATTAAAAAGCTGTTGGATGAGAATATCATCAATCCTTCTGATGCTTCTCGAAAGGTGGAAAGATTGATATTCGAAGCATCAACAGATCCGGCGATTACTGGGTTGACGGTAGATGCACAGTTTACCGGAGACAATCTGTATGATGCCATAAAAAAGCTGTGCGATTCCAAGAATATCGGTTTCCGAATCAAGCTGTCCGACGATAACAAATTCGTTTTTAAACTCTATGCCGGTGCAGACCGTTCTTACGATCAGTTCGCGAATCCATATGTCATCTTTTCTCCCAAGTTTGAGAATGTAATCAATACCAATTATCTGGAATCAAAGAAGACTTTAAAAACTGTTGCTTTGGTTGCCGGAGAGGGAGAAGGGGCTGATCGGAAGACTACAACTGTAGCTTGTTCGTCTGGAGCCGGAACGGGTTTGAATCGAAGGGAGCTTTACACAGATGCCAGAGATGTTTCTTCGACCGTGGATAATGAAACATTAACGGATGCTGAGTATAAAGCACAGCTTTCTCAAAGAGGTTTGGAAAATCTGGCTGAGAACATCGCAACTAAATCGTTTGAGGGAAAGGTTGAAACGACAAGAATGTACCGATATGGAGAGGATTTCTTCTTAGGAGACATGGTCCAGATTGTGAACGAATACGGCATTGAGGGAAAAGCCCGTGTCACAGAATTTATTCGTTCCCAGAGCAAAGAAGGATTTGATTCGTATCCGACATTCGTTACCGTAGAATAGCAGGAAAGGGGTGAAGAAAAATGAGTGTCACTTATGGGTTCTATAACTCAAAGAACAAAGACCGGCGATATGACGCCATTCAAATGTCCAGTATTTTTGACGGAATCATTCGTGACGGCATTTTGCAGCATGTCGGGACTGCTATGATGGTAAAAGAGTCTACTGGCATGATGGTTAATGTCGGAATCGGACGGGCATGGTTTAATCATACCTGGACATTAAACGACGCCTTGCTTCCATTAACTGTACCACAGTCAGAAGTAATTCTGAATCGAATTGATGCTGTGATTTTGGAAGTGGATTCTCGAGAATCTGTTCGAGCAAATACCATCAAAATCATTAAGGGTACACCGGCTACAAATCCGGTAAAACCATCGATGATAAAAACAAATGATCGTTGGCAATATCCATTAGCATACATTCGAGTAAATTCTGGGGTTACATCCATACGACAGGCAAATATTACTAATACGGTTGGAACATCGGAGTGTCCATTTGTAACAGCTCCTTTGGAGAAGATGTCTATTGATGCGTTGGTTGCTCAGTGGAAAGACCAATGGGATGCTTTTTATGAAAAAGAAACCTCGGACATGGAGGCAACAAATTCTTTCTGGAAAGACCAATGGTCAAAATGGTTTAATGCACAGACAGAAGAAATTCAACAATCCTATCTGGACTGGGAAAAACAGTGGAATGATTGGTATGCGACGCAAACGGCGGATATGCAGGAAACGAATGCCTATTGGAAACAGTTATGGGCGACCTGGTTCAACGAGTACACGAACAATAATACATCCGAAATGGCTGCATGGCGAGAGAACGCCCAAGCTTTATTTGATGAGTGGTTCCAACAGTTGAAAGATACGCTTTCGGAGAACGTAGAGGCGAATCTGGCAAACCAGATATTGGAGTTGCAGGAGCGAACGAAGATTTTAGAAGAAATTGTAGAAGGAATTCGGACAGAATTTACCGTTTACAATAAACTTTATGATAATGGTTACGAGAACCATGACAAGCTTCTTGATTCATCGGACGGAACTATTATTGATAGTGACATAGATCCGATTGTAGCGAGAGCATACTCCAGTTCTTTGATTCTGGATAGTAATGGACAGCCGATTGATGGTCGCGTTATTTTTTGCATTAGATAAAAAAGGAGGATATGACAAAATGAAAATTACAGATTATGAGAAAGTTCGTCAGTTGGATGAGAGCAATATTGTCTTGATTGATGGTAACAACGGGACTAAAACGATCTTAGTAAGCGATTTCGCAAAGGCTCTGATCGGCCTCATGAATTCAAAAGATTTTATTTCCGGGGTTAATCTGTCAGAGCTTGATCAAATTAAGACTTTGTCTACAAATGACAAGTTTTTAGTTGGAACTGCGGTCGGAAACAAAGCAATTGGTGCCAATGATGCATTGTTTGCTATTCTGGATTCTTTTGTGCCGAAGGAACAACGCCGAATGATTTACAGAGGGAAAAACCTTGGAAGTGTTGTTACAGAAGAACAGAAGACCAATATTAAAAATGGTACCTTTAAGGGCTTTTTCTTAGGTGATTATTGGACTATCGGAAGCTATACGTGGAGGATTGTGGATTTTGATTACTGGTATGATTGCGGAGATACTGCATTTACAAAATCTCATTTGGTCATTATGCCAGACAAACCACTTTACAATGCACAGATGAACGCGACGAACATCACTACTGGTGGTTATGTAGGTTCTGAAATGTATAAGAAAAATCTCGCTCAGGCGAAAACATTAGCAGCAAGTGCTTTTGGTAATCTGATTCTTTCTCATCGTGAACATCTGACAAATGCCGTTACGGAAGGATATCCCTCCGGAGGGGCGTGGTTTGATTCTACTTTAGAACTTCCTAATGAGATTATGATGTATGGAAGTCACGTTTTCGCACCGGCTGGAGATGGAAAAATTGTTCCGAATCGATATACAGTTGGAAAGACGCAGCTTGCTTTATTTACTGTGGTTCCGAAATTTATTTCAAACCGTGCGACTTTCTGGCTCAGAGACGTCGTTTCTTCGGCTTATTTCGCTTTTGTGAGCGACCTTGGCCATGCGGGCTACTACTCCGCTTCGGACTCTTTTGGGGTTCGTCCGGTCTTCCCTATTGGTTAGTTTTAATCCAGGGGCCCTGTGCCCCGAAAAAAACAGTACGCAGGTGACAGCTATCTGTGCTATAAAAAGAAAAAATGAATGAAAGGTGAATGTCAAAATGGATGATAAGATTTATAAGATTACTCTGGCTGATGGGACAGTGATTGATAATCTGAAACTGAACGGAAACAACTTTATTTCGCCTGTGGAAATTGATGAGACCATTTTTGATGGGAACTGCCTAAATGTCACAATCAATGACGGCGAAAAAGACGATGTCCATACGAATATGGAACTGGTACAGATCACAAAGATGGGAGAGGAGTATTGGTTTATACTTCGTGATGTTCCAGAAAATGAATTGGCTTTTATTAAATTACAGTCGGATATTGAATATATAGCCATGATGTCTGAAATTGAACTGTAAGGAGGAGAGCTGACATGAGACGTAGTAAAAATTTTGACAAAGTAAAACGCTATTATAACATGGGAATGTGGAACGAGACGCGTGTCCGAAATGCCGTGAAAATGAATTGGATCACGGAAGAAGAATTTAAAGAGATTACGGATAAGGATTACGCATGAGTGTCCTAGTGAGCGACCGGACAGAATCCAAATTTGAGGCGATTACATATTCCGTTGAATTGCATGATATGTTAATCGAGTTGATGCAGCGTAGCTTCGGAGTAAAAGATTTGGATCGGCTTGTTCGAATGAGATATGCTTATGGAAAGGATACTACAGAAGATTTTTCAAGATATAGATATTTGATGCTGAATTACAAAAATCGAATAGATCAGTTAGCTTCCATGCTAACAAGCAATATTCGAGCGGCAAATTCTATATATCCGACCACGCTGCATGAATATGAGCAAAGAAGAGATTATCAGAATACAGCCATAGTAAACTGCGAGCAACTCTTAAAAGAGCTACAACGAATCGTTGAGATATTCGAAGTGGATGTTAATCTCTATAGCCGCTATGTTAAAGCTATCGACCGAGAAATCGGATTGATAAAAAAGTGGCGTCAACGAGATAACCGAATCAGGTCACAGTTAAAAGGGTAATGTCTAATTATGCGTCGTTTCTTCGGCTAATTTCGCTAATGTGAACAACAATGGCAATACGAACTACAACAACGCTTCGAACTCTAATGGGGTTCGTCCGGATTCTCTGCCTAACCAACAGAGAAGGAGACATTGTCCTTTCCGAAGGGATAAATAGCAAAGCCGGACGCAATTTACTACGGTAAGTATTGCTAACACGGTGAATGATTTATGAACTATGAGGAGATTGTCTGTGACGCCAACAATTTGTATAGGGCTTATAAGGCCTCTGTCAAAACCAGCAAATGGAAAGAAACAACACAGAAATTCATGATGAATTTTCTGCGGTATATCTTTTCCATTCAAGATGATTTGATAAATCGGACACTTCAAAATGGACCGACACAAGAATTCACGCTGTTTGAGAGAGGTCGAGTAAGACCTATAACAAGTATTCAAATTAGAGATCGTATTATTCGACATGTTTTATGCGATGAGATTTTACTTCCTGAAGTGAAAAAGCATATTATTTATGATAATTGTGCTTCGATAAAAGGAAGAGGAATCTCTCATCAGCGAGATAGATTTGAAGTTCATCTTCGTAAATATTATCGTTTGTATGGGAATGAAGGTTGGATATTGTTTGGAGACTTTTCTAAGTTTTATGACAATATCATTCATGAAATTGCCAAACGAGAATTGTTGAGGCTATTTGATGACGATGAATTTATTGATTGGTTATTAACGCAAATTTTTGACGGGTTTAAAATCGATGTTTCTTACATGACAGACGAAGAATATGCAACATGTATGACAGATACTTTCAATAAGTTGGAGTATAGAAATATTCCAGAGTCAAAGTTGACTGGTGAAAAATGGATGGAGAAATCAGTTAATATTGGTGATCAGCTATCTCAGGTTATTGGAATTTATTATCCATATCGGATCGATAATTATGTCAAGTATGTGCGAAGTCAGAAATTCTATGGAAGATACATGGATGACTGGTATATCATGAACCCGAGCAAAGAAGAATTGTTAGATTTGCTGGATCATATTCATCAGATTGCAGAAGAATATGGAATCTATATCAATAGGAAGAAAACTCGAATTGTGAAGATTTCCAGTACATACAAATTTCTGCAAATCAAATATAGTTTGACCGATTCCGGTAAAGTAATCAAACGAATCAATCCAAAGAGAGTTACTGCGATGCGTAGAAAACTCAAAAGGCTTGCTGTAAAAGTGAAGAATGAGGAGATTTCGTATGAAAATGTAGAAAATATGTTTCGAAGCTGGATGGGTGGTTTTTATAAACTTCTATCCAAAGAACAAAGAAAAAATTTAATAGGTCTTTACGAAGATTTATTTGAAAAATCGATTGAGATTGTCAATAAAAAGATGATTATAGTCGATAAAACAAGATAAATATGGGAGGGTACCTATATGGAGCCATGGTTTCAAATGGTAGCGACGATTGTATGTGCAGTTGTCGCTTCTTCTGGTTTTTGGGCATACATCCAGAAGAGAAGCGAGAAAAAAGATGTGAGAACACAGATGTTGATTGGGCTTGCTCATGACAGAATCGTATATCTTGGCATGTCCTATGTCGATCGGGGATGGATTACGCAGGATGAATATGAAAATCTGCATGATTATCTCTATAAGCCTTATGAAAAAATGGGAGGAAATGGTTCGGCGAAGAAAGTTATGTCGGAAGTCAACAAACTACCCATTCATAAATCAACATATACTCAAAAAAATCAGTAGGAGGAATCAATCATGGAACAGATTATGAATTATGTAAAGCCGGAATTGATTGTCGTAGCGATTGTTCTGTATTTCTGCGGAATGGCATTGAAGCAGACACAGATGGTTAAGGATAAATATATCCCGATGCTTCTGGGTGCTGGAGGAATCGTTCTTTGTGGAATTTGGGTTCTGGCAACATCCCCGTTAGGTAACGGTCAGGAGATTGCTATGGCGGTCTTTACAGCGATTGTTCAGGGAATTTTAATGGCGGGTCTCAGTAATTATGTAAATCAGATTATCAAACAGGCAAATAAAAATGAGTAATTAGAGCGGGAAACCGTTCTTTTTTATTTTTAAAAGAGAGGATGATACGAATATGGCTATTAACAAAGTAATTTATGGTGGACGGACACTGATCGATTTAAGTGGCGATACTGTCACTGCTGATAAAATTCTTGATGGATTTACAGCTCATGATAAAAAGGAGACACTATCACCGGTACTTGTAAGTACGATGTAGATTCTAGTGATGCGACGGCTGCTGTTGCTGAAATTCTTCAGGGAAAGACCGCTTATGTAAGAGGTCAGAAACTGACTGGTACTATGAAAAACAATAGTGCTGTGGCTGGAACAATTTCTTCTAAGGATGAGCAATATACAGTTCCTCAGGGATATCATGATGGTTCTGGTAAAGTTGGAATTGTAGATACAGAAAAAGAAAAATTGGTTCCTGCTAATATTCGAGAGGGTATTACGTTGCTTGGCGTTGAGGGAACGATGTCTGGAACAGAAGACGCCAAACCACAGGCCAAGACAGTTACACCGAAAACCACAGAACAGACTGTATTACCAGATACTGAAGAAGGATATAACTACTTATCACAGGTTACAGTTGCAGCAATTCCGTATCAGGAAAGTGAAAATCCCGCTGGAGGTACCACGGTAACTATCGGGTAGGAGGGAGGCTTAAATGGCTACAAGTAAAGTCGTTTATAGCGGTAGGACCCTCATAGATCTGACTGAGGATACAATAACAGAGGAAACATTGTTGCGAGGTTATACGGCACATAAAGCGGACGGTACAAAAATTGTAGGGACCGCATTTAAAGACTACCCTTCGAGATATTCGTTTCTCGATACCCTTCAGGATAAAGCGAATAATGTAATACAGGGTGAAACGGTGTATAAAAAAGTGTAGAAATGTCGTTTATTTCTTGAGTATTCCTACATTTTGCTGGAAGAAATGGCTTAAAATCAAGGTTTCCTGTTTCTGTTGAGGGAGCACCGGATTTATCAGGCTGACTGGCTTTTACGTTTTTACGGATTTAAGGCAGAGGAACTTCTTTCCGAGAAGAAACCGAATTTTAACCTGTTACTGGATCCAAAATGCGACTGGGCGCTGCAAAATCTGAAAGAGTTCCCGGTAGAAGTAAACAAGGCCTCTTATGAACAGCTTCTTCGTGTGCCGGGAGTGGGCGTAAAATC
>OLZJ01000109.1_pt1 | contig 52562 bp, 44 predicted proteins | sample 1673951 | NCBI WGS metagenome assembly OLZJ01 (sample SAMEA103958135, study PRJEB25191) | human gut metagenome
CGCTGCTGGGCTTCGCCCAGCGCTCCGCTCCCCGGTGGGAGAGGAGGTTGCACGCCCACTGGTCGGACTTTTTGCGCGTCGGCTGTTCACACTATCCAAACTATTAATTACTATATTTCGTACATTACTAAGTAAACTATTATCCGTAATTGTATCTATACCAATAACAGAAAGAATTGCATCAATAATTTTATCCCAAAGACTTTTATGTTTCTTAATCTTCGGAGCTTCTTCTACAATAATCCTATTTGCCAAATTAGCAAACTGTTTATTTGTAAAAGCATAAGTAACTATTTCAGCAGGAGTTTCACTTAATATTTTAAGATATGTACGAAGATAACCAAGTTCAAGTTCAGTTAAATCGCTCTTATATTTGGCATTAAATTCTTTAGAATCAACTTTAAATGCAGTGTCATTAATATCGCTAATTAAGGTAGCAAGTTTATCGTATAATTCTTTAGAATTAGCTTGTTGTTCAAAATACTTATGAAGAGATTCATGAGTAATATTAACACCTAAATCAGTAGCAGTAAAATCACGTTTAGTAAGTTTATTACTATTGATAACGATAGTTTCAGTACCTTTATCATATTGAGCAATTATGAAATCTTGTTTACTCGATAGTTTCTTAATACTGAAATTAGTTTTACCATCAGTATAAATTATATCATATAATTCAGCGATTCTGTTAGCAACATCTTCAGATACAAAATCAGGTATAACACCTAATACCCTAAGACCTGCTACTTTATCATCTGTAATATTAACAAGTTTTTGATACCAGTTTGTTTCAGTATCACTTGTCATTGAACTTAATGTTGTAATTGCTTTAACAGCAAATTCTTTCGTCATATCTTCTGATTCTCGAATAGGATTATCAGAACTTTCAGATTTAAGTTCAAAGAACATTGCAGGTTGAATAGAATCAATAGTATAATTGGTAACAACATTACCATTGGTATCTCTAATTCCAATAACACTTGTTGTTAAAGCGCCGGTGTCAAGAATAAAATCTTGCATCGAATCAAATGTTGAAGAAACAGATTTATCAACGATACCTTGTTGTTTAGCCCAATCAAGTATTTTAGATTTATATTGACCTTTAACTGCTGAATAACCATCATCTGTTTTAACACCATAAGTATAATGGTCGCCTTGCAATGCAGTAGTAACACTACGTTGCATATTACCATACAGTTTACGGAATAGATTATGATTAAGTAAATCAGTTAAATCTTTACCAGTAATACCTCTTGCTTGCAAATCAATTACAGCGTAAGTTCCTTTGTTAGATTTACTCTTTTCAATAATACCATTTAATTGAGCAAGTTCTCGTGCTGTAAAAGGACTCTTAGCAATACGAACTTTTGAAGTAGTTCTATTAACTGGAATTACTCTACGACTTAATCGAAGTTTAACAGGAGTAAATTTATCACCGGATTTAGTATATTCAATACTAATTCTATTGATATAACTTATTCCATTTCCAAGTATATTCTTTTTACGAACAACTGTTTGGAAATCTAAATGTTTAATATAACGAGTTTTTCCAGTAGCAGGGTCTGTATTTTCATAAAGAGAACTAATATTAAACCATTCAGCTCCCGGAACTCCACGATTATAACTTGTAATGATAGCTTCTGATAAAGGAGCTAATCGACTACGGATATTAGCATTATGAGCTTTTGTTCGAGTCTTATTAGTATCATCTACAAGAGTATACAGACCAGATTTAGCATCAGTTGGAAGAGATGTAAACGTAGCATCTGAAATAATATCACTCATAGTTTGAGTAACAAATTCCATAGCAGCTATATTAAACGGTGTATCTGCAACATCACTTGCTAAATTACCACGATGTAATGGAACATAACTTTTTCCATTCTCACCAGCATTAGCTTGAATTTCAGCATACATTTGGAAATGCCTATCAGATGAAGTAATTTTATCTTCAACAATAGGATTATTAAATGCAGTGTCAGTAGTAAGTGATGAAACTAACATTAAACCATCAGCATCAGGCTGACGTTGAATAATATTAACAGCAGGTTTACCATTAACTGTAACAGTACGTTGCATCTCTTCATTTACATTAGCTCGATAACCACTTGAATCGGCAAATGTAATAGGAGATTTATTAATACCTTTTAATACTAAAATTGCAGAACCTTTTTCTTTAATTTCAGTAATAAGTTTTTGACTTTGAATAAAGTCATTTCCAAGTTTAGTATTTAGATTCTGATAAGCGTTCTTGATTCTAAGTCCATAACGAACATAATCATTAAGATTTTTAAGTCTTACGTTATAGAACATAGGACTAATAAGATAATAAACCTTATTTAAATCAAGAGCTTCAATATCAAATGCTTCAGGACTAACACCTTCAACTTCGGTATTATATTGGATAGCTCCAATGAAAGCATTGATTATTTCAGAATGTTCAGTTTTTGATGTATTACCATATTTATCTAATTCTTTAATAATTGATTTCAGTTTTGAAACAACTGAATCAGAATTTTGTTGTTCACGAGTTAAGGCTTCAGTATATACTTTATAAAACTCTTTTGTTAAGTTAAATATTGTATCACTTCCACCAGCTTTTCTGATAATAGTATCTACAAATTTAGATGTTCCATAAGAATTACCAAAAGCAGAATCATATTGATTAACTCCACTTTCATCAATTCTACCTAATTGGATTCCATGATAAGTTTCACTATCACCTAAACCAATTCGTTCAATTAGTAGTTTCTTACCATTTACATCTAAATTGACATCGACATTACCATCTTTATAAGTAACTTCAAATTCCTGATCTTCGTGTAAAGTTCTTAAAGCATCAAATAATTCAGTAGCCTTGAATTTAACACCATTAACTGTAATGTTGTTTTTAATAACACGAGTTTTAGGATTATAATATTCAGGACTCGTGATAATCTTATAAACTTCAGGTGTAAGACGACGTAAACCTTTAAAACCATTAGTTTCAAATTCACGTTGAATATGAGTTTTGAAGAAATCACTTAAAAACTTACCACGAAGATTTAAGTTACTATCAAGATAAGCACCGTCTGTTGTTTGAATAGGATTAGCAATTCGTTTATTAATAATATCAAACAAACGTTTAAGAGCATCAAGTTGTTCTTGTGGAACACCATTCTTACTCATTTGTTGATATATTGTATTAACATTTACATCATTTTTGAAATATTTAAGTGCATACCAGATAGGTTCATAATATTTAATAACATCATTACGACCATCTGTTTGCTGATATATAGAATCAAGAATATCTTCGTAAGTATAAACGTGATTATCAGTAAATATCTGACGACCATCGAGTTTTACAATAGTATTTTCAATAGCATCAAGAGCATTACGCATTGAATCACTAATATAATAACGATAGTCATTAGTATTAAACTCATCTCTTGATTCAGTATCATCTATAAAGTCAGAAACACTGTTAGCAAGTACATCAAGACTATTAAGAATAGATACATCATCGTTTAATTCAGTACCACTTTCAAAATTATAATATCTCGAAAGAATAGAATAAGCCATTCGAGCATTTCTTAATAAATCAAGAACATTACTTTGACGAACAGCAGTAATAACATCTACTCCAGTAAGATTCAAAGCATCAACATCAGATACCAAATAAGGTTGAATTGATTGAGCTAATGTATGAAGTCTTGTACGAGCCGGAAGATTAGGAATAGCGCCATAGTCTAAAAACTCTTTTGCTAAATTATTTACGGCAGTAGCAAATTCCATAATTTTAGAAGTTTGACTACCAAAGCCATCATCATTTACAAGAGCATCATGTAATGGACTATCTTCATCTTGTCTAATAGCACGAATTTTACTAATAAACCTATTCATCACACTATTGATATATGCAATATTAGTTTTGTAAAATTCAGTTGTACTTTTAGCTACTTCATTAATAATACTATTTTTGAATAAAGTTATCTTATGATAGAAATTCGAATATCTAACAGTATCAAAATTACTATTAAGATTTTCAAATTTGATTTGAGTAAGACCTTCGATTTGTGCTCGAATTACATTATGGTCTACATTAATATTCTTAAGAGTTAATTTACCATCAGTAATAGTATAATTATTATTAAGAACATTAGCAACGTTAGCAATATAGTCAGCGATAGCTTCACGCATTTTAGCGTTTTCCTCTTCACGATAACCAACTATATCACCACCATAAAGATTCCAAATCCAATCTTTGAAAAGATTAGATTTAAGATTGTTTGCAATACGAATATTACTATCTGATAATAACTGTTTTACACGATTAGCTTTTTCTAAATTCTCATTACTAATTTCAGTAGGTTGATATTCATTTATCCAACCAATAAAATTACCAATAATAGTAGTTCGTAACGTATTAAGTTCAGTATTATCAATAGGAGATAATAATGCTTTATAAGTATCACTATTAGAATCAGATAATTCTTTATGCAGATTTATAATAGTATCTAAATAATGATTCTTAAATTCATCTGCCGAAAGTTTATCTTGAATATTATAAAGTGTTTTATAAATAGCATCAAATTTAGTTTGAACTTCACTTCGAATTTCAGTAATATCCATACCTGCAAGTTCTTTTGCAGAATATGTATCTTCCTTACCAGTCGCATCATCTTTTATAGTAACCATTACAGCACTAAAATCGGTTTCGTCGTCGGTTACGACCTCGATTCTTTGCACGGTTTTGGGCGATTCTGCGACATTAAATTTTGAGCCTACCGAATATACCTTATTTTTAATATCGACGGTATTTGGGGCCTCGCTGTCATCGAGAGAGTACGAAATCCCGTTACTGTCTGTTAGCACCTCGGTAGTAACATTTTCGGGTTCTTTACTTGCTTCTTGATTAGTAATTTCAGTAGTTTCCTCTACTTTATCTTTAGCTTTTTCAATCTCTTCTTGTTTATCATAAACTTCTTTAAGTAACTTACTTCGTTCAGCCATAATCTCATCTCGGTTATTAACATTTTCTTCGAGAGCCATTACAGCCATACTTAGTTGAGTTCGAGCCTCTTCAAGAGATTTATATGTTTGATTATTGTTATTGCGAGTTTCACGCAAACGTTTTGCAGCTTCATTATATTCAGCTACATTGTTATTTTCACGTTCACTCTGTTCTGTAATATCACTATTAATTCTATTAAGTCTTGTATCGTAATCAGCTAAATCATTTTCAAATAATTCAATCTTCCTACGAGTATCAGCAATCTCTCCATTATGAATAGCAAGTTCTTGTTCATATTGGAGTTTACCAACTTCTAATTCTGCAATAGCCTGACGAGCATTTGCAATTTGTTGTTGCAGACTTAAAATAGATTTCTTACTATTTTTAATTTCAAGAAGATAAGGTTTACGAGCTTTACGATTAGATTGTTTTGTACTAATAGCACCTTGATTAGCAATATAAGTATTTAACTCATCAATTTGAGATTGCAAACTATTGATTGTATCTTCAATAGTTTTAATCTTATTTACTAATCGAGTACGTTTACCTTTGAGTGTACTAATCGCTTTATTACGAGTTTTATCTTCAAGCTGAGTTTTATAATCTTCAATAACTTTTTGCAGTTCTTCACGTTCTTGTTCAAGAACAGTTTTTTCTACATTTAAGCTATGGAGTTTACTATCAATAGCTTTAAGAGCTTCATCTCGTTGTTTACGAAGATTAGACGCTTCAATATCGAAAGTTTGAATATCAGTATCAACGATAGCTAATTGACGACGATAATAGTCAAGTAAATAATCATCAGTTGATGCCTGAACTTTAAGAACATTGTCGAAAGGATTACCCCAACTTAAACCCATATTACGAGCATGAATATCTCGCATAATAGTAAATTCTCTACGAAGAGCATCTACGACAGGTCGTTTATTAGCACCGTAAACTTCTTCAAGTTGAGCATCTGATAATTTACTTAATTCATCAAAATATTCAACAGCATAATTGAACCCATTAGCAGAACCAATTCTACCCATAATACCAACAAGCAAACTTGAAGCAGGGTCAGTAATAGTTCTGTTAACTTTTGGAGTACCATCACTATTCATAACTTGATTACCAGCTTCATCTAAAACTGGAGTTTCAGTTACTTTAATATTCATATCACCGTCAAAATCAGCAATAGCTGCGGCAGTATCTTGAATACCATTTATGATGTTAGTAGCTCGTTTATTTTCAGCTTCTTGTTGAGCTTTACCATTAAGTATCCGTGTAACACCACTACGTCCAGCAAACATTACACCACCACCGATAGCACCCCAAATAAAACTATCCCATGAAGAAGCTTGTTCAACAAGTCTTCCCATACGAGTTAACGGAGTTAAATCAGCAGTTTCATCTTCAATTCCAAGTTCTTTCTTTGCAGCAACGACACCTTCATTAAGTGCCATATCAACTCGCATTTCTTCAAGACCTTCAGATAAAGCAACATAAAAGAAATCTTTTGTTTTACGAAGTCCAATACTTGGAATAAGTTTACGATTAAGTTTAGATGTTTCACTATCTAAAACAAAAGTCTTACCTTGTTGTGCAAGACCTTTTATATTACTTCTCAAACCTTTTTCAATAGAAATACTATTAACTGGAGCTTCTCTAATACCACGAAGCATACTATTAAGCTCAATAGCATTAAATAATACTCCATAAGCCCAAGCATCATTGTAACTTTCAGAAGCATAAACTGATGCAAACTTACGAGCATCATCTTCACTGAAACCTAAATCGAGAGCATATTGATATTGTTCATCATAACCACGAACAATTTCTTCCATACTATCCAGATGTGCTCCGTATAAAGTACCAATTATCTGTTGAGTATAAGGATTTTGTAATACATGACCTGCTTTATTCAATGTAGAACCTAAACGACCAACACCGTTAATCATTGTTCCTAATTTACCAACAGCTTGTAAAGCTCGCATTTGTCCAATAACAGGAAGCATAGATGCGGCCGCAGAACCTACGGTAGGAAACATACTTGCCCACCAAGTAGCATCACCCATACCACCAGCAAAACCACCTTTTTGCGCTTGTTCTGTTTGATAAATAGGCATAGCTTTACGGCCCCAATTCTCAATATCTTTACCTATTCTTTGCCATTCAGAACCAAGACCTTCGTTAATAGCTTTGTCCCATTTATATTTGGCATTATCATCCCATATTTGACTAATAGCACGATATGTAGTAGGAAAGAAATTAAGAATACTACCAATACCAGTAATAGTACCACCGAGAATAGTAGTTCCTAATTGACCAATAGCATTTTTAGTTAAATACCAACCACTCTGATTTTGTGCTCTATTTTCATTAAGAACACTTAAATCAAGATTAGGATTAACTTGACCTCGACCTAATATGTTTTCATATTCAGAAATATTAAAATGTCGAATTGAAGATTGTTTTCTACCACGAGAAAGTTCAGGTTCCGGCATACTACCGGGTAAAACAGGAGTAGCTCCTACTCCCTGAACTGGTGTTTCAGAAGGAGTAAGAGCTTGCGAACCTGTAATAGGAATTTTAATATCTGTTAGATTTGGCATAGTTTAATATCCTATATTAACATTATTTATTTTATTCATTTGAATAGCTTCAGCGGCTTCTTGCATATCAAGAACAACCCCATATTGAGTTAAAACATATTCTGCAATAGGAGCTAATGCTTCATTTATAGTTTCATAATATTGAATATTATTAGGAGTTATACCTTTAATTGTATAAAGACTATTAGGAATTGTGTTATATCCAAACTCCCCATAATGAACAGAACCATCAGGATATTTTAATCCACTAATATCTTTTATATAATAACCTTGTGTTGTTCTACCAATCTCAACTTTACGACTATTACCGTCAATACTATTATAGAAAGGTTCGTGAATATTCAAATCATATTCAACTTTACCTAAATCATTAACAGTTCTTTGAAGGTCTGCGATATTTGCAACAGCAGGACTATTGTTAGCACCAGTAGTATCGAAATCAATAAATCCCGAAGCATATTGAGATTCAATCATTCCAGCACTACGTTGTAAACCTTCACCACCAATTTTAGCGTAAGGTTTAATATTACGGTAATTATCAAGAATTTGACGAGCAATAGTAGAAGGGTCTACTTGTTCAGAGAAAATAATATTACCACGTGCAGCACCAGTTTCATCGAAAAGAGTAATTGCATATTCATTACGGCCTTCACGAGCTGCAATTCCATTAGCAATCGGACTAACTTCGGTCTTATAAATATCATAATCAAGACCAAGTTCTTTACCCGAAAGAGGTTTAGAATTTTTAGTAGCATTACTCTGACGAGTTACACTTGTACCCTTTGAATTAATAGTTGTCGAAGTAGGGAACGCATCAAAATTCATGTACTTAGCTAATTGCATTCCAGTAAGACCAATACCTTCTCCAGACGGAGTTTGAACAACACTAATATTACCAGCACCTTTTTTCCAATTTACCATAGCAGCTGCCATGTAATTTTGTTGGAATCTTGAAGGATTAGCAATAATCTCACGAGTTGCTGTAAATTCAAGAGGTGCATCAGCAATAGCTTTACGATAACGATTTGAAACATTATCTGCTGCATTAGACAAAGTAGATTCAAACTCTTCTTTTGTCAGCATATCACCAAGATATTTAGCTCCAGTTGTTACACCATCTTTTCGTACCCAAGTACTACTATATGTTTCAGGATTATAAAGTTCTTTATAATTTTGATTTATATAATCAACATATTTATCATAACTATCAAGTCTGTTATCAAGAATAATCTTAGCTTCTTCGTTATTAACTCGATACCAACCTATACCACCTTCAATCTTATCTCGATGTTTATTCCAAGTATCAAATATAGAATTAAGTTGAATTTCGTCAGAACGAAGTTTAGCTTGAAGATTATTATAATTACGTTGAGCAGTCTGAACTTGTAAGAGTTTACCTTTAAGATTAGCTGCTGTTTCTTCATCAAGACCTGCTGAATCAACTAATCTTTCAGCAGTAGAAATATTTAGTGTTTTAACAATATTACCATCCCCCGGACTAAGACCTAAAATTCCAAGTTCATCAGATGTAAATATCTGATTCATAGAATTCGAAAGTTTAGTCATTTGGTCAGTAATTTCATTACGACGATTAATGTTTTCTGCAACACTATCACCAGTAACTTCAAAACCACCTAATGTATCAAGATACGGAGCATATTGTTGAAGAGTTTCAAGTTCTTGTTGCTTACCTTTTGCACGAGCTTTAACATAAGCTGTATAACCGGGATTAGCAATTAAACCAACCGTAGTTTTAATATCTTGATGAGAATATAAACCTGCGGCAGCACCAGCTAAACTTTGAATGTTATTATTAATAAATTGACCAGATAAAACACTTTGTGTAAAAGCGGTTCTATCAAGATTCTCAATATCATCAGTAGCTCCAAGTACACCCTTAGCGTAACTTTCAAACATTTTATCTACATAATTCTGTAAACCAGCTTGAATAAGTTCAGATGGAACTTGAGCTTTGTTCTGTAATATATCAAGAACATTAACTCCATATTCCTTATTAACAGTATCTAACAAAGTTTTAACTTCAGCAGGTAATTTAGAATTAACAGTAAACTTACCGTCTTTTGTAGGAGCACCAAGTTCATTTATGTTAATACCTAATCCATTAAGAGCAAACATTGTAGGATTGCCAGCAAATAAAGGAGCATAATCTCCTAATTCGTAATCTCTTAAATGTCCACCAGCAGAACTATCATCTTTTACAAATCGAGTAAGAGCATCTTGATTCTGCCAAATAGTAGTAAGATAATTAGTATAATCAGGATTAGATTTGAGTAATGACATAGCATAACTCATAATCTCTTGTTCTGTGATACCTTCTCTTTCACTACCAGTTTTAACAAAATGACTTGCTAATTTTTCACCATCAAAACCTGTTGCAACATCTAATCCATACTGACGTATTATATCAGGATTAGTAACAAGATTTTCAAATGATACCTTATCAGCTTTAGCTTTTGAAAGAATATCAAATACGTCTTTTTGATATTTATTTACATCGAACTTTTTACCGATTTGAACTCCGTTAAAACCACCGCTTACAACAGTATTAGTTTCTGCATCATAAACAATATCAGAAGATTGTAAACGACTACGAAGCAGAAAAGCATTTTGATTTTGAGTATCCCAATCACTCTTTTTCAAATCTTCCATATATTGCTGTTCCAAAGCATAATCAGCTTGTACAGCTTTAAGACCTTCATTAGTAAGAATATTCTCAGTTTGCTTATAAATATAATCATCTGCTGCAAACCAATTATCTTGTTCCTTAAATTTATTAGCACCTTCAACAATCTTAGCTCTTTCAGAATCAAGAACTTTTTGTCCACGAGAAGTTGCTTTAATTTGACTTAAAGGATTAGTAATTCTATTAATATAAGCTTCACGATTTTGGTAATACTTTTGGTTCAAAGCATTTCCAACAGCAGCATATACACTTCCATAATCTTGTAATTGTGGAGTTTTTAATGTATTAGTATCGTATCGACCTATTGCAATTTCTGCCATAATTTTATAATGATTAGTTTGTAAATTAGTTGTAACTCGTATGGCTCCGCCTGCTGGGCTTCGCCCAGCGGCTCCGCTCCCCGGTGGGGCAGGAGGTTGCACGCCCACTTGTCGCGCGTGTTTGTACCACTATTTGTATCATTACAAATATACAAAAAATCGTGAATATCGGACTATCCTATAAAAGAATAATCCGATATATCACGCATCATATTAAGCTCTTTTACGTCTTGCAAGACCACCGCAAGCAAAACCATTTCTCATGTGATTAGTTACTCCACGAGGCCATAACTTTTCATATAAGCGGGCACTTGCGTAATTATTAACTGCTCCGGCAAGACCTTCAACTCCTTGTAACATTCCTTGTAATCCTTGCGTTCTGACTGCCATTAACTGTTGATTTAAGCCGACAGCTTTATTATATTCATTAATAGCGTCTTGATACATAATTTGACTATTAGCATTTCGAGCATTAACTCGTTCTTGCCTATTCAAATCATATCTTTGACGTTGATAATCTTTCTTAGCTCCATACAGTTTATTTCGAGCAAGTTGAGCATTAATTGCAAGATTTGCTACACTATTTCGAGCAGTTTGAACATTACTTGTATTATCAATAATATATCGAGCAGCTCTACGTTCTTGTGTACCAAGTTCTTGTAATTCCTCACTAATATCATAATCTGTACTATATTGGACAGCATCTACTTTATTACCTTTCGGAACATGAAGTGTAGATTCAAATTCAATAGCTTTTCGATTAGCGCGAGTGTTAAGAGCATTACCTACAATTCCAAATAGAGAACTTGCAAGATTCATACCAAGTCCAAATTCATTAAATCCGAACTTAAATGCAGAACTACCGCCAGCACTTGCAGTTATTTGAATCGGAGGTAGAGTAGTAAGTTTATGAGCTGAAACTCCTGTAAGACTATAAGGTGAAGTATATCCACCAAAAGGTCTTTTCTTTCTTACCATTCCACCACAACGCATAACCGGAGCATCATTACGAAGTCCTAAAGCAGTAGCATAAAGTTCTTGAGCTTCAAATAAATCTTCTGTTTTAGCATCAATAGCTTCAGATTCACCACGAGCTTTATTCATTCTATAAACTAACTTTTCAATATTACGAATATTTGTTCCAGTTTGTAATTTGTTAGTTTTACTCTTATCTAATGCAGACAAAGATAATGTAACTCCATCAGCAAGTTGAATAACTTGAGCTTCTTTTTTACCTTTCATATCAGTAAGTTTCTTTGCGTAATCAGCGAAAGTACGATTTGTTCCGGGAACTTTAATCGTATCACTAAATACTTGACCACCTTCAGGAGTTTCACGAACAACTTCACCAGCATACATTCGACCATTTTTAGCGCCGCCGCCTTCAATTTCCGAATCTCCATATATGATTCCAGTTTCACCAGTAACAGGATTATATTGTTCATGTGTTTGACCATAAGCAACAACACTATTAGATGAATTAGGAACTACTTGACCGCCGGTGTTTAATTTTCTACGACCAATCATTCCACCTAATTTAGCATAAAATCCTGTACCTTCGGAGTAATTGCCAAGATTACTTTGTCGAATAGTTGCAACATCATTTTCAACTTTATCTTGCATATTACCCAAAGTCTGCTGACGTTCCATTTCAGCTTGTTCAGCTAAAAGTTCTTGACGACGACGTTCTTCTTGACGCTTTTTCTTACGCCCAGTAAACAGACCAACGATGCCACCAATTAATGCACCGATACCAGCACCGATAGGGCCGAGCCAAGAACCAGCAGCTGCACCAGTAGCAAGCGCCGCAGTTCCACCAACAGCAGCCCCAATTCCCAATCCAGTCCCAGCTCCACTTAAAGCACTACCACCTACGATACCTTCGCCGTCTGCACTATATTTAGATTCATCAATATCACTGGCTTGAACTCGTGTACCCCATTGAACACTACCGGGGTCATTAATACTTGTTCCACCCCAATAGAATTTTCTACGAGGAGTTCCAACAAGTCCACCGAATTTAGCAGTAATACCACGAGAAGTTAGAACTTCATTATTAATCTTATTTTGCATATTAACATAAATTGCTGAATCACGAGCCATCAACTGATTTGCTTTTGCAATACCTTGAGCATTCAAATCAATATCACCTTCAGCATATGCATCATCTAAATATTTAGTTTTTAGACCAACACCTACTCCATCAAAATAATCTCGATTGTTTTTACCAGCGACAATACTTCGATAAACATTACCAGACATAACGCCACCGAAATCTTTTCGCTTACGTCTTACAAGACCACCACAACGAGCTACTCCACGAGCAGTAACAATTTCATTATTGATTTTGTTCTGCATATTTGCATAGATAAGTTTATCATTAGCAATTAACTTATCTACATAATTCTTAACTGGGATTCCAGTATCATCATTCTTTCCGCTATGATAAAATATATCAATCATAGCATTACCAAAAAATCTATTACCAGAATCACGAGCCATTCCTAAATAATCAGCGGTAGCATCATGTGTTGAACGAATACCACCGAAATTATATTTTTTACGATTAGTTTTACTCATATCTTCAACATAGTTATCAGGATTATCATCAGTATTAAAATTAGAAAATAATCTATTTCTAATCATATCATAATCATTAGAACTATTAGTCTTAAATATTTCTAATTCGGATTTATCTCTTCTTTTATTACCAGTAGTATATTCTTTAATAATACTATCTGTATTACGTTCATTAGCACCTTTTAACAATTTCTTATATTGTCTAAAACCAGTTCGACCTACTCGATATGCAAGATTAGACATAAGATTAACAATAGGTTGAGGTAAAGTATTGAAATCATCAATACCATATTTCTCAGAATAAATATCACGAACATCATTGTAGGCTTTTGCCATACGACGATTTAATTCAGCATCAATTTGTTTTCTTGTTGCTTTACCTTTTGCTTTAACAGATTTAGTAAAATCAGAAGTATCATTTAACTTAAAACCGGGACCAATAGTTTTAGCACCACCTTCATACGAGGGATAAGGATAATAATATTTACCATCTTTTGAACGTGAACGAACAGTTTTAAGTTTACCATTTTCTTTAACACGAACAAATTCTTTATCACCAGTTAATTCGTTATCCCAAATATGTTGAGAATACTCATTAATATAACGAGTAACTTGACGAAGACTATCAGGATTAACTTTACGATTAGACATACCATTAAAAGTTTGAGTAACACGACAAGTGGGCGTGCAACCTCCTGCCCCACCGGGGAGCGAGGCCGAAGGCCGAGCCGCACAAGTTGTTACAAATTATCTTTGATTATTACGATTATCAAGAATCCATTCAGGATTAACATCAATAAGTTCCCAAAGTCTGTTATTATCACTATTATTAAACTTCATTATACAATAAACATATTGACAAATGAATTTATTAATATCATACCATTTAGCTTTACGTTTTAATGCAGATTCATCTACAACTAAATCAGTAACCATAAAAGGTATTTGTTTGTGTATATCATTAACATTATTAAATCTCCAAAGATTTACTTTATTAACACCAGTTGTACCATTATACCAAATATCATTAAATTTAACAAGTTTATAACCAGTACATTGGTCATCATTATGAACCAATATAGCATTAATAGTTTTCTCAAATTCATTAATAGTAGGTAACAGATTATTAACAATATCAACTCTGTCTTTCCAAGCAATATTATTTAATAACTTATTATAACTACTATTGTCGTTAAGAATAAATTTAATATATGATTCTTTAATAAGTTGATTACCATCATCATCTTTTAAGAATCGACCATAATTATTTTTAGATATTGCATAAATGCCATGTTTATCAAACCAGAATAATCCATTTCGATTGGTAATACCTACAATAGGATTATAGTCATGGAATGAAATCCAAGCATTAGCAATAGGACTAAAACTAATTGTGAATTGTTTATTATCAACATTTTGGACTAAATATAAGATATTAGTATCTTCATTAAATGCCCAAATTCTACCATTATTCTTAAACGGATTAATTACATCTTTTGCAAGATTACCGTCAAACCATTTAAGAGCATTAAGAGCAGTCATATTACTTACTTTATCTCCATTGATATTGAAGATACGTCTATGAACTGCATCAATAACAAAATAACCAATAACATTAACGTGAGTATCAAAATAACTTTGACAACCTATATAACCACTGGGACTATATGTAACCTCTTGAGGTTCCATATTAAATATATCAGCTGTACCTAAATACGAAGTACCTTCATCCGTATTAGAAAGTGTATCACGAAGTTGTAATAAATGCAGACCATAAGTCTGTTGAATATAAAGATTTTTATTGTCAGTTTTCAATGCAATAATTTCACCTCGATTAAAAGGCATATCTTTATAATCATCACTTCTAAATAATCGCCAATTAAGATTAGCATTTTCAGCACTCTGTAATTGACTACGAATTATACGATAAGGGTGGTCTTGAGTTCCAGGAATCTCTTCAAAATAAGTAAATGTTTCAATACCATTCTCGTTATAAACAGGAGAATAACCTTTACCAACACTACTATTTATGAAATTATCAACTTGATAACTTAATTGATAAAATTCGCGTAATTCATTACCACGTTTATCGTGATATTTGAAAGATTTATCTACGTTATTAACACTAAATCGAGCAAGAATATTAAATTTACTTTCAAGAGGAACAGTAAATATCCAACGATAAACAGTAGCGTTACTATCTAATTCTTTTGCTTGAGCATCACCATAACGATAATCGGATGATGGAGCAGTAGCTCGAAGTGTTATATATCCAATAAATGTATCACCAACTAATGAAGTTATTATTTCAGAAGAACCTTTAATATTAATTATATTAGATGCAATTTGAAGTTTCTGATTATTAACATCAGAATAAAGTGTTTCAGAATTATTAATTAAATCGGCAATATATCCTCTTGCCCATTCCTCATTATCCGTACCTTTATTAAATCCATCAAAACCTTTTTCAATACGATAATAACTATCGCCAGCAATATTGTTTTGAGAACTAATATTAGCATTGATATATTCAAGTGAAACATCTTTAGTTGCACGAGAAGTATCAATAGTAAGACTATTAATGTCAGCATCTAAGAATCGAGTTCCAGATTCATTAGGATTTGTATCAAATCCATCAAAATCTTCACCTTTCCATTTAACTGGAAATACTTTTATATCATCATCAAGTTCTTCATTTTTAACAAATTTAAGAACATCAGTTTCAAAATATAGAGGTTTGAGTTTACCTCGAATACTATTTATCTTATTATAGAGATATTCAAATGTATAAAATCTTGCATTATCTCCACCAAAAGGATTTTTATAAGTTTGATTCTTACCGAAATTGTTAGTTTCAGTATCTCGCATTGCGAAACCTTGTGTAACAATTCGAGAGTTATTAATATTATGTTCAACAAAGAAATAAATTATTGAACTAATATATTTATTCATTAAATCTGTTTTACCAGCAAGATTAGCTTTAATATTAATATTAGGACTTAATGTATAAGTAGGATTCCATTCAGAAGAAGTAGAATATAATTGAGTTAACCAATTAAATGTCGGAGCAGTTGAACCATCAACTTTGTCACTTAATCGAGCTTCAATTAAAATATATTTAGTTTCTTTTGCATCAAGATTAATTACGAAATTAGTTTTTGTATTAATAGTATTACCAATAAATACAGATTTACTATCTGATGCTAAAAGATTAGATTCAGAAATTTCATAGTATCCAGTTTCAACTTCAGATTCTTCTGAATCAATCTGTTTAACTATTGATGTAGCATCATAAACTTTTGTAGTTAAATTTATACCAGCAGGTATCACACTATCTCCACCAAATGTAGGACTGCATTCAATACCAATTAATTGACTCGATGTACTCTCACTTGTTATTTCTAATACCACAACTTGATAATCAGAAGGATTAACTCCACCTTCAGAATCTTCAGTTGTATACGGTAATGGAAGACTTGGTAATTTCAGTTTACCTTTTGTTAAAGAACGACCTTTCGCTTTAACAGTTGCGTGTCCAATTGAAACTCCGTATAAAGTGAAATAACGATTACAAGCTATTGTAGGATTCTCACTACCAACTCCAGTTTTAACAATTTCATCTATTTGTTCAGTAGCATCAATATTGGGTAAACTCTTCCAACTCGGACTTATAATCTTACTAATATTTTCAGATTTATAAGGAATTTTATGAGCATTTCGATTAGTAGAACTTACGGGGTATGCTTCAATATCATAATTATTAGCTTTCCAAGGAATATGATGTATATTTACAAGGTCACCTTTATAATCATAATATCCAGCATAAAGAACATAAACTTCACCACTTTTGAAATAACGTCGAGTACTATTAATATAAGAAGAACTCGGATTCCAACTTAATTGAACATCAAGATTGTTCTCTGTAAATTCTTTAAGTTCACTATCAAGTTTACTATAATCAAGAGTCTTTACATTACCTCGAATAAGTCTATTATTGAAATTAACAAGAGTGTTATCTCGAATATATGATATATTTTTAATAAAAATATCATCAAGACTTATAGTTGATAAATATGAAACATCACTTACAATATGAGTAGTACTTATACCACTAATTGAAATATCATCAGTTTCATATGATAATTGAGCTTCATCAGTAATATAAACAATAGCAAATCTACAATGTTTATATTTAATACCACTATTTCTAAAACTAATAGTAATATTCTTATTGATTTCGATACCTAACGCATAATCTTCTTCATAATTACCACAAACAATGAGTGATGTACTCAAAGGAGAATAGTTTGTATAAGTACCATCATCAAGACGATATTTAATTGCTATTTGATAAGCACCAGTTTTAAGATTACCACCGTCTTTAACTTCTAATTGAAGTTCAGGATAAGTAACATTTGGAATAAGATTAAATGAATCAACTTCATCAACAGTGATGTCATATCCTATTGCAGTATCATCTCCATTGTTACCATCATAAAACGGGTCAGTCAAATTAATAATTCTTGTTTCATTTGCTGATTCATCAGTTCCTTCAGTAAATGTAACAATTAAATTTTCTTTATAATTGTATATATAATCTCCATGAATTGGTCTATCAATACTGAATCCAAATGCACCCGATGTACTATACAAACAACGTTTTACAGTTGGGTTATTATCATCAAGATTAAGATATATAATAGCGTCGTTAGTTTGTAAATCAGATTTATCTGCATTATTCCAGTGTTCTACAACGCAAAAAAGTACAACACCAACATTAGTTGGAATTGTACCTATAATATTATATTTGTGATTATCGGCATCACTATAAATATAAGGAATGATATGCAGATTTGTCGGATGATTTTCAAGAATATCATCTAATTCACCTATGAAATCAAATCCTCTTTCATTAAAATAACTTTGACCTTTATTATCAATAGTTATATTTTTAGCATATCGTAAAGATTTATCTTGTGCAATATGAGGTGAATTATCTAAATCAAGACCTAAAACTTTCATAGTTTCTATTATTCTAATGTACGAAGAATAGTAGCAATATTCTCTCGACGGTCGTTACTAAATTTGTTACAAGAAACTCGAACTTGTATTCTCATTCTATCGAGTTCTATCGCAGGATTTGTATAAGGATTGTTTGCTGTAAGACTTACAACTGGATGTTTATAACCTCTTAATAACATTTGTTTAAGAACATAAAGTTTAAGATATTTTTTAAGAGGGCCATTATTATAAATAAGAGGAACATCCATATTTATAATACTGTCATAAACAACAGGCAAAGCTCTATATCTTAAATGAATAGTTCCATAATCAATGTTAGTATGAATCCAGTTATTACTAATGTAATAATAAGGTTGCTCTTTATCAACAGAAGCATGATTAAAACTATCATTTTTATCACCGGGACTTGTTATATCTGCATTTGGAATACCGGGATAAGGAGTATATGTCGGAACAGTTGTTACTTTTTCAGTAATAGTATCTTTATTAAATTCAGCTGAATTTTTAAGAACAGCTTTTTTGTTATTTATAATGACGTCAATTATACCACGAAAATCCCACGGTAATTGACAACGATGGTCATCAAATTCAATATCCTTTTCTACATTAACATAAGCTTGAATGAATTTAAGTTCTTCTAAAGCATTTGCAACCCAAATAGGAAAACGACTTACAAAATCATCACTTTGTATATTATAATCGTTATACATATCTGGAATTAATGTAGCACTACTAATAAATATATTATTATCAATCATAAAGCATTATTTTGTTTAGGAAGATTATTTCGATATAGTTTAATAGCTTCGTCAGGATGATTAAAACAAATTGCAAGAATTTTATTGAAACAATTAAGTCTTCGATTTGTTGCAATTTCATCGACAGTTTTACCTTTCATTGCAAAAGGTGTTCTGTCAATAGTTTTTTCACCATTTTCGTAAGCACTACTTGTGTGACCAAATTTGAATTTGTAATAAACACTTTGCGGTATTCGACCTTTAACTTTATGATATACAGCTTTTATGCACCAGTCATAATCATAATATATGAAATAAGGAATACCATTTGGATTATCAGCAGTTCGTATATTAATACCTTGTTCTAACAATTTCTTTTTTAAGTCTTTTGTAGCACCCCAATCAACAACACTACATACATCACCGGGCATCGTCTTTTTATAGTAAACATAAACGTAACCTACAGAACTACCAAAAGAATAATTATTACCTTTACATAGTAAATTAGCTATCTCATTATTAACTTCATCTTGCATATAAGTATACATTTCAGAAGGTAATTCTTTAAGAGCAGCAAGAGTTTCTATATCATCATCAAGTTTATCAAGACGTTCATAAACTAAGTAATTATAACTACGAATATAACTCATTAGTTTAGTACCAAGTAGAGCATCTTGTTTTTTATTAAAATAAATCTTACTACGATTATCAATATCGAATACTACTGAAACATCAACACCGGCTTCTTGATATTTAGCAAGATTATCTTTGATATTATAAATACAATCATTGCGTCGTTCATAAGCAAGATGTAATTGTTTAATTAAAGAATTAAGTTGTATTTGAACTTCTTTAACGAAATCTCTCCAATAATATTCGTTATCAACCATAATGATAGAAGCATGATATTAATCTTGACCATTACCACGTTGAGCAATAGTAGGATTATTATTATTCGTTTTAATATCCAAATCTTGAGGATAAATACCAAATTCAGTTTTAAGTATTTCTTGAATTATACTTTCAAGCATATCATTAGGTAAAGGTAATTCAATATCTTGACCATCTTCATTCTTAAAGAACGAAAGAACTTCATCAGGATTTTCAAATATACCTGTAATCATTACTTCATTAATTGGTCGTCTATCATCAATATCTTTTGTACCAACTTTTTCAGCAATAATTATATGACCGTTTAATATAATATAAGCTCGTGGATACCCGGTGGGAGAGCAGGTTGGACGCCCACTTTGACGTAGTTTAAGAGATGTAATAGAACTTTCATACATATATCCATTACCAACAGTATCACCTACAAACGCAAAAGGCGCATCACTTTGTATGCGCACGGGTGTAGGAACTTTGTACTTTGTTCCTAACAATCTAATTTTATTAGCAACTCGATATTCAGTAGGAAGAATATCACTATATTTCAACTCTTCAACAGGAGCAATAAAGGTAAGTTTAAGAATATCATCTATTCCATTTTTCTCAACGCTTTGTCGAATACGATTTGCAAACATAGTTTTAATCATATCTTTAACACGTTCTTTAAGTTCGTGATTATTAGGTTGATTAACCATGCTTACAATACGAGCTGCATATTGATTAAGTGTTCCCATATCTTACTTATTTAGATTCAAAAGATTAGCAATAGTATTTTGTTTTTTCCAAATATATTTTTCATCATCAGGATTAAATCCTTCTACGATATTATATTCAAGAGAAATAAAACCAATAGGTGTTTCTTTAATAGGGTCTTTAATAAGAAAAGTATAAGCAGACTTCATACCTCTACTTTCAAGTTCATCTTTATAACATCTATCTTGAAACTTATGTTTACTAACATCATTACAATAATGACGATTTCTAACAAGAAGATTATGAAATAAATAAGGAAAATTATTAACAAGAATATCCTTAAAAGATTTCTTATAAGATACTATACAACAATCATAATCTTCACCAACAACAGTGTATTTATCCATTTCTACACCATTAATGAAATGACCGCCATTATGAAAATAAGCAATATAAACAGCATTAGCGTGAATAGTATCTCGAATAGAAGCACATATCTTATCAAGTTCTATATAACAATTACTTTTTTCAATAGTAAGTTTTTGTTCTCTACGTTTAGGGAATAACCATTCTTTTAGATAAATACCAGCAATCGTACTTATGGATGTTATTATAGCTACTATAATAGCTGTATAATCGAACATAGGTAGGCGTATAAGAGGATTAATATTAATAGGTATATTATATTGGGCTACTAACAAATATACGTTAAAATAGTCGATTTCCCACTATATTCACTATAAAAAAGAGGTGCTACATTAGTAACACCTCTTACCATTTCAATTCAATCTTTAACAATATAAATTGTTATATTACTAACAATTTATTTCTTTACTTTCTTACCAGTGGTCTTTTTACCACCTTTCTTTCCACCACATGCCATAGTAGTAATCATCTTAATTAATTAATAATTTTGTTTATAATCAACACCAATCTTTTTTAGAATTGGTTTGAATATCCAACTCCAAGCAACTGGTGCGAGAATAGCAGAATTAATAAGAATCGTAGTATTTTCATATCCACCTGCTATATATCCTGCGGCAATAGCAAAACAACTAATTAGCATAACCAGTCGTTTAGTCCATGTGCCAACAGATTTATCATCATTAATATCATCTATTGCTTTAATGAGTATATATGTTAAAACATTCACACAAAGCATAAATGATAAATCGAAATGAGTACTGAATAACTCAACGAAATGTCCTACGAGTTGTTCCATTTACCATTCATCAATTTTATCGACCACCATATTTCTTATTTGGAATATATTTTAAGAAACTAAAAGGAAACAACTTTTTCTTATAATTAGGGTCACTTTCTAAAGCTCTTGCTTCACCTTCAAAACAAATATCTTTATAAGCTCGGTTATAAGGAGGTAATATAAGTTCAACTACCCAACTAAAAACATAAGCTAATAAAGGAAATATTGCAGTACCAAGTAACCACCACCAAGAAACATTTGTAGTAAGACTTAATATGATACTAATCAAAAGACTTGTAGCAAAAAGAGTAATTTGTTGATAACTATGAACAGATTCATGTTGTTCAATCTTAGAAGTTATTTTATCTTTGTATTCAGTACGAATCACTAACCACCATAGTAAAGTCATACATAGAAATCCTTTGAATGGCAGGAAATCACAATATACTTTTTTCATAATTTAATTTATTAATTTATACACCAGTATTCATACCATTTGTAGAAGCATTTTTGTTACCAAATATATCCGCAAGAATTATACCTTGTGATAATAAACTAGATTTGAATTTACAACATTGAACACCTTTCATAACACAGGGCATACCTTCCAAACCACTGAAATCGCAACCAAATATAAAACCTTTTATTTCATTTGCGCTACCATTAAAAGCATTTTTGAATGCACTTGAACATCCAATCATTTCGGTAAATTCAGAACTAAATTTTGCACCATAAATAGTACAACTATGTAATTTACAACCTTTGACTGAAACCGAATCATTCAAAATACAATGTGCAATATCAGAATATTCAATATTTCCAGCTTCAAGCGTTATAACTCTAACATCTGATTTTCTAATATTACATGAATATGAAGTTCCACCTCCATGCAAACTACAATCATTTATAGAAGCATTATTAATATTTCCATCTATCAATAATGAACAACTATTAAAATCACCACCACTAATACGATAACCACTATCTAAATGACAATTTCTGAATACACATCCGGAGAAATTCATAGAAATAGTATCTTCAGTAGTATCATTATTAATAATAGTACAATTAAGAAACTCTAATGTTTCAGTTCCTTGAAAATTAATTTCATCAGAAGTTTCAATTATAAATGTATAACCATCAATAACTCTCTGATTTAATATAGGAGAACCACTACCACCACTATTACCAGATTCAGGATGTGCTGTCTTAAAATTATTATACCATGTATCCCAAGCAGATTGACCATCAATGTAAGCTACTCTCGGAAATTCAGAATCACCATCTTTATCAAAAGGTTTAAACTGCCAGTTATATACAGTATTAAAAATATCATCATCAGTAGAAGTATTACAATCAACTCCTTGCTGAACAAATGTTTCAATATTAAGAATATCGGGAATACAATAACGTAAAGTATTATTACCATGTAATAAACCCGGATTCTTAGTATTTGTACGCATAAGAATAAACATAGGAATTGCTAATTCACCATCGTTATTATTATATGTACTAAAAATCCACATATTTACTACAATATTCGAACTATCATTAACTTTACTAATAGTGCGAATACCTTGAATATAAGGATTCTCTTCGCCATTACCAAAAAATAAATTTTGGTTAGGTCGTTTGGTAATATCGGTACTCGGAAGATTAATAAGACTATCAATAAGTGTTCCAAATTGAGCTTCCGTAGGAATTTTTTGACTCTTAAAATATTCTTTAAGCTGAGCTTTTGTTGCCATAATTTAATTGTAATTATTTGAATACGATATAATCACAATTATGACTATATCATATTCTTATTGTAATGCGTAATAAAACATTTGTAAGAAACCATCATCAATATCTTCTTTAGTTGGGCCATTTTTTACTTTAATAATATCCCATTGTCTTTGAACATCTTCGAAATTTACATTTTCAGTAATTCGATAGATATATGAATGAGTAACCATATTATCGCCACCAGAAATTCTAATTTCAGTAACCTGATAAGGTATATTATAATGATTATTTGAATCATTAAACACTTCTGTTTCAAATATATAAGTTTGATAATAACCTTCAATATTATTAAACAAACTCTTTCTTATAACTTCATGTGAAAAATTAATAGTTTTCCAATCAAGCCCTTCAAGTGATAATCGAGCTGTATCATCTACAACATCAACATCCCAATCAAAATCATCGTATTGTCCAAAAGCATATTGAACAATAGTACCATCCGGTGGAACACTACCACTTTCACATTGAAATCTTAAAACAATAGATGGATACCTATAAGCACCATCAAAACTACCTTGCATTGCTTCATCATACAAACCTAATAAAGCAACGTAGGTATAACCTTCATTTCTATCAACAATGGTTCTAATTCCTTGAATAAAAGGTTTATTAGGACTTTCTACATTAATAGTTTTGTCCCCTCCCCCTTCGTTATTAGGGATTTTATCTATAAGACTTTTAAAATCATTTTGAGTCGGAATAGCACCAGTTTTGAATAGTGCTTTGATTTGAGCAAGTGTCATATTCGATTAATTAAGATTAGTAACAATACGTCTAATTTTAGCAAACAAACTTTCAGATTTAGTTTCTGTTGCAACTTCAACAGGTTCTTCTGATAAAGTTTGAACATCATTAGAACGAGTATTTGGTGTACGACCAACTTGGAAAATATAGTGGTCAACACCATTACCTTCAATCTGCATATAACCAATACCATCAGGCCCAGCTGATTGAGTAATAGTAACAGATTTAGAAGTAGCTCCAGAATATGAAGCAGTTACAGTAGCAGTTCGAGCTGCAACATTATTCTTTAAAGCTGTAACAGTAGTTCCACTTAATGTAAATCCAGTACCGCTAATCGCTAACATCGGAGTTACAGATTCTGTAGCAACTGTTCCAGTAGAACCAGATGTATAAACAGGAGTTTTAGTTCTCGTACAACTTGCTATAATAGTAGAAGTTCCACCTGATGCAGCAATAATTGTAGGATTTGCCGAAATAGCAATATTCCAACTACCGTAATTATAAGAATCTATTGAGTTGGCAGCTTGATAAATATACATAGTTCCACTTACAGATTTACCATTAGCAGACCATGTAACAACTTGACTTTTTACAATATTTCTAGAAGAAATAGTGGTTCCTTTTGAAGGTGCCGTAGCTTCAATAGAAGCAATACTTGGTGAAACATTATTTGTTCCACTTGAAGCATTTTCAGTAATAACATCTTTTGTAGCACCAGAGTCATATTGATAAGTAGTAATAGTAGCAGACTTGTTCCAACTCTGAGTAGCATTTCCAGCTCTAGCAATAGCAGAACCACCTCTTGCAGGAATTGTAGCACCCGTAACACTATAATCTGTTATATTGCCGTATGTATAAACACCACCAGAAGTAGATTTAACACTTTTACTGTTTACTACACTCTTAGAAGCAGTAGCCGACTTAAAACTATCTCCGTCATTTACAGCTTTTATAGTAACAGTATCAGTAGTTTCATTAGTTCCCATACTACTATGAGTAATCGTATTTCCAGATAAACTGAATCTACTATTACCGTTAACAGTCATAGAAATTGATAGACTACCACCAACGCTTCGTGTTTGATTCGGGCCAGTAGCACCCGAACTATACAAAGCATTATAAGTTTCAGTATTAGTAACAGAAGCACTTACATTCGCAGAACCACCAGCTGCTGTTAAACCACTACCGATACTTACAGTAGGAGTTCCATAAGCAGTAATTCGAGGATTATAATTACTATTAGTTACTTTATTTTCAGCTTGATAAATATTAACTGTTTTATTGGCAGTTGCATCACCTTCACCAGTATAAGTTACAGTAACTTGTCCAACCTTAGTTCTTGCCTTAACTGCGGTTCCAAGAGAAGAAACTGTAATCTCATCTGTTTTTGAATATGTAACTGTACCAGCACGAGTCGAACCAGATGTGTAACTAATTGTTTGCGACATATTAGAAATACTGGTCGAAGAAGTTCCACCACTTGCAGGAATATCAGATGCTAAAACAGAACCACCTGTTAAAGCACCATAAGAAGCCTCATTGGCTTCTTGATAAATAGTAATAGTTGATGATACTGTTTGGCCATCAAATGTATTTGAATATTTACCAGTTACAACAATACTTCTCCTACTACCAACAGTTGTAGTTCGATTGCTTGCAGTAACCGTAGTACCAGATATAGAAAATCCAGTAGCACTTCCTGATAGAACTGGTGTAACATTATCTGTACTAACTAAATTACCATTACGATATGTTTTAAGTACAGCTGTAATATTTGCAGTTCCACCTTTTGCGGCAATTTCAGTATTATCACTACTTAATATTAAATCATATGTATAAACAGATGCTTCTTGTTCAACAGTAAGAATAACTTGTTTACTGGAATCTTTTTTACACTTTCCAATAAACTTCATACTTCTTTTAGAAGTACCCTTTTGAACAGGTGATGAAATTTTAACAGTCTGATTTCCTTGAAAAGAGGGAGATTCAATATTAATTGAATCTCCACTCCCGTCATTCCATTTATTAGTGATAACACTCATAAATGATTAATTAATTTATTCAGCAGGTTCGAATGTCCATTTGTCATTAGACAGAACACTCAGAGTCTGCTCACCACCACCCTTCGGAATAGTAACAGTTGCGGTAGTTGTACCCTGCGAATTGAGATACAGATAGCTGTCACCAAGAGCCTGAGTAATAGTAATAGTTTTAACAACATTAGCACCTTCACCCTTGATTTCAAGAGTTGCAGAACGAGCTTTAATAGTTTCGTTCTTCGGTACAACAACAGTAACATCATAAGTATATTCTCCAGTAGCACCGGGGTCACCAGCAATAGCAGTACCAGACGTAGCTCTTGTACTACCATTAACTTTAAATGATGTTACGTTTGCAATACCAAAATTAGTTTTCCATGTAAACGTAAGAAGTTTCGAGTTAGACTTACCAGTTACATGAATTGTTTCACCACTTTTAGCAACATTAATAGTTAAACCATCGGGAGTGATAAATTCATCAGCAGCCTTTTCAAGAACCGTGACTGTAACTACGTTAGTCTTTCCGACAATCTTACCGGGAACTTCAGTACTTCTATCAGTACGACCAGTATAAGGATTCACAGAATTAATCTTAATCTGTGCATTTCCAGTACCAGTTTTAGGAACCCATGATAAATAACTCGGAATAGTTGCCATTTGTTTTTTTTTTGGTCGATTAACTATAATAACAAACTAATTACCAAATTCCCATTCAGCTGTATCACTTGCGAAAACAGTTATGGTATCATGATAATTATTATCTTTATTTAGAATAACAAAAGTTTTATCAACAGCTAATTCTACAACAGGTTCATCTATTGGCCAAACTTTTTTACCATTAAGCCACATATCAAGAACCGGTCGTTTATTACCATTTAGCATTAAAGCAGCTTCGATGGCTCTTTCAAGAAGATTAAGTTGTGCCATAGTTGTAAGAATTTATTAAGCTTGAGGAGTTTCAAGAGCTGTAACTCTTGATTCCAAAGAAGTATAATTACTTTGAAGAGTATTAACAGTACCTTCCAAAGTGCTAACTTTTGAAGTAAGTGTAGAAACTGATTCTTCCAAAATAGTTACCTTACTTTGAAGTTCTTGTACTGTTGAAGAATTAGCTTTAGTAGCTAACCCTTCAACAATAAAAGTAATCAGTTTCTGAAATGCGCCAGTTTTAGGTGGCCAATTGAGAGCACAAAATACTTTGCGAATTACTGATTCTTTCATATCATTAAACCGTTAATTAGATTCGACATTACCAACCCTAAATATAGGACGTTCAATACCATCACCTTCTATTTGCATATAATCAATACCATCATTTTCAAATGGAATATAACTACATACAATTTCAACAGTTTTATTACTATCAAAAACTACTTCTTGATTTGCAATATTATAACGTTGAGAAATTGCAGGAAGAGCATAATATGTAATAACATTACCTTGCGGTTTAGTTATAACAAGAGGTTCTTCAGGTGTACTTGTACCAACAGTATCACCAGTAATACTGATTTCCTTAATGGTAGCAGTCAGATAATTTCCACTGTCATCTTTTACTCTAATTGTTACACTAATATCTTCTGGTTCAGGAGGAAGCAATTCCATACCAACAGGTATAATACGAGATTCCTCAGATTCAGATGTAAGAGTTACATCTTGAGTTGTAGTTACATAACCCGTAGCAGTAAATCTAACTTTTACAACATCACCTTTCTTACCATTTACATCAAATCCTTTACTTGCGATAACAGTTCGAATTTCTTGCTCAACCCAAGTATTATCTACAAATAATTCAGCTTTAGTTAAAGTCTCAACAGGTTGTCCACCATCTGCATTAACTGCAAAAATAAACCAATCATAAGATGGTTCAGGAGGAACAACTTCAAGAATAATATCGACTGAATTGGATTGTCCACTAACAATAATTCCACTACCAATATTAGTAATATAACCATCAGCCGAAACTTCAAAATAAACTCGTGTACCAACAGAAGCAGATACAGGATTAGAAGTTCCATCTCCAGTGTTAGTTAGAGAGAGCCAATTATTATCACCAGTATGATAACGGAATGTAGCAGTACTAATTAACTCACCATTAGTCTTAAGCGCTTTAGCATAAAGACTACCATCGGGAACAACAGTTTTAGTAAGTTCAATAGTAATATTATTAACAGGATTTGTATAAGTAACAAGTTGTTCATGGTCATCATATCCACTTGCAACAAACCTTAAAATTTGGCTCGTATTGGCGTCTGCGGTGAGTTCTAACGGCGTATCTTTTGTCACTTGACCTAATATACCACCCGTGTCCTTATCATAGACGTATGCGGCTATTTTGGCCTTTGTTTCGTTATCGACCACCGTAAGACTTACAGCACCTTGTTCAACCGGTAGAGCAATAAGAGTAATATTACGAATTATATTCTCATCTAACGTAATACGTTCTTCGTAAGTTTCATATCCACTTGCACCAACTTGAATTAAAATATCACGCGGGTCATAAGTTTCATATGTAAGAGTACCAGTACCTTGAGCGATAACTACATTAGAAGGTTTATCAGTAAATATAATTAAAGCATTATTAGGAGTTGCATTTACAGTTAACGTCTTTTTAGTCTTAGGTGTAAGAACAACGTTAATCGTCGTATCTTCAACATCTACATCGACATAAACATCTTTTGTAATGTAATTCTCTTTTTCTACAATATAATGTAAACGACTTTGAATTAAACATTCAAGACTTGCACTGCCAACACCTGCTGATTCTTTACCTTCCGAATTAATCATTCGTATAGTAGAATCAACCGGAACAGCTTCAATCTTAATTGTTATATAATCTTCTTCATTTCGAGGAATACGAATCCAAAGTGTACCATCTTCAAACGTAGTAGGAATATCACTTGTAACTTCAATTTGATTAATACTGTTGCTACGAACATGATTATTATGTTCTACAACAATACCATAAATCTCATTAATAGCATCTACAATACGTTTATTATCAGTAACAAGTTCTTCAGAAGTTTTATCTTGCTTATTAATAAGCAAACCTTGAAGTCCTTGAGCTTTTTGTTTTAATTTCTCAATATCACTTGCAGCTGTTGGTAAACCAACTTGTGTGGCAGTAACTCTATGAGGATTATCATAATTACGAATATGAGCATTGAAATTATCTTTGTCATTTTCGTAATCTTCTTTATCAAGTTTCTTGTTTATAGCAGCCCAAACATCTTGAAACTTCTTATTAACTTCTGTAACATGATTGTTAATCCAAACATTCAGCTGTTTGAACCAACCCCTAACCCTATTTTCAAGAGCATCAATATACTCTTTTTGAGGTCGAGATACAGGTTTATCCATATCGGCAGTGTTATCAACATTGCCAAGACCAACTTGTTCTTTTGTTACCTCATGAGGATTAAACTTATTATTAATATGTTCAAATAAAAGTTTTGTAAGTTGTTCGACAGGATTTAAGTCCTCTGCTGTAAGCTCACGAACATATACTTGAACATCAAGAATCTCATTAACAGCATCATTAAAATCAAAATTGGTCTTTACATTCGTCCGATAAATCCACCAAGATTTACCTTCATGAACATAAATACCAGTAAGAGTAAATATCTGATTACTTATGATACCTTGTACTGTAATTGTATGTATAGAACGAACAATCGGTACAAGTATATAAAGATATTGTTGAGTTGATTTAACCCACGGAACTTTATATTCATAATGTCCTACATCAATATTTCGAGATTCAAACTCAGTAATCTTTGCAGAACTAATATCAGATTTTTCAGTTAGCTTAAATAGAGCACTATTATCGTAAGCAGTTACATTAGTTAAGTCTATTTCAATCCTCTCCTTTGTCCTATATAAATATAGGTGGCCATTCTTTCGATAGTACATATATAATGTAGGAACTGTTTTAACACCAGCACCTTCACCATCTACTGTACCAATATATTCTCCGGTTTGGCCATTATAAACACTCGGATATACACCATCTTCAAGCACACCGAGCGCTACAACATTTCGAAGATTAATTACTGCCATACCAAGAACAATAACGAAATAAATACTCCAACTACAAAGTTAATAATAATAGGATGGATTTTAAGACCAGTTATTGCTTTCTTTCTTGCAGCTTGAATACCACAAGTAATGATTTGATAAGCTAATGTAATCCATAAACTCATAAACCAAGTAGCAACAGTAGCCTTAAATAAAATACCTACGACAGTAGCAATGACGAAACCAATAATAATATCGTCTTTATGTTCTGAATAATAACCACTTAAAAAAGTAGTTATTTTATTCCATATTTTCTTTATCATAATACTAATCGTATTTATTGTTATATGACGATTAATAATAATAATGGTGCAACTTGTATGGCTCGGCCTGCGGCCTCGCTCCCCGGTGGGGCAGGAGGTTGCACGCCCACTTGTCACATAACATTAGCATCATTAAGAGAATAACTCCTAACACCACAATTAATAGCATTAGGAGTTATCCTTGTGGTTACATTTTTAACAAATCAATTTCTTACTTAATGAGTGCCAATACCGTTTCGAGTGCAGTAATTGCAGTACTCTTAGTATTGTCAATAGCAATAAATTGAGTAACCTGTAAACCCTCTGTATGTAAATTAAAGGGATGTGTGAAATCAGCACGAGAAGTAATTACATAAGTGTCATACATAACACCCTCGGTAGCTGTAAAAATATCACCATAAACACGGTCATATTCCTTGAAATTAGGATTATAACCTACACCGGCAACATCTGCTTCTTTTTCAAGTTTAGCAACTTGGTCATAAGTACCAACCGGAGTTTGATTCTCAGTACCCTCTTCAAGCGTAGCACGAAGAATACCATCAAACGTCACATAATACTCAAAACCTGCGGCGCCAGTGAACGTAACCCTTGCTTCGGTAAAATCATCAATCGTGATGCTATCAGCACCAAAGCGAGCATTAATCTTAGTCAAAGTCTTTTCAACCTCAACTTTCAGACGAGCAATAATATCTGCACTTGCTTCGTCAATTCCGTTAATAGTTACGCTGGCATTATAAACTTCCAGAGGATAACCACCAAAAGAATTAATAGGCTTACACGAGATAATAACCTCAGCGTCGAAACCTTGATAACCAATGCCACGATTAGCTACGAGATTCGTAAACTTATACGTTTTACCAGCAGGAGCAAGATACTTTTCTTTGTGCTGCTTCGACCACTTAGGATTAATCCAAACGCCGCGTTTAACCTTGCCATCACCAAGACCAAGAACAAACTGCAACATCTCATCATCCTTTACATCCGAAGCAGCTGCAACGACTTTACCAGCCGAATTGAGAAGAACAGCTTGTCCGCGAGTCAGCTTGCTAACATCATTATTAGCAAGTGTTGTCAGAAAATCATTTGCGACAATTACACTTTTCATTTTCTATTCTAAATTTGATTGTTGTTTAACAGCACTAAAACTGTCATCTTTAAGAACAAGAAGAATATCGCTAACTACACTATCTATGAAATCAGGTGTAACTTCCATATCTGACATTTGGTTAATATCAATATTAAAAAGACGTGGCTTCTTAATATATGAAATCTTAACCGCATCAACACAAAAATCATCACCGTAATAAACAAACAACCTATCATCAACAAGTTCACTTATTGGATTAAGATGTCTATTTTTATTACCATAGAAGTTGTTTAGAGTAGCTCGAATATTTTCGGTAGCAATTAAATCATTTTCAGAAAACCTATTTCCTACATTTACGAACTCGTCATAAGTAGTATTATAAGTAATAACAGGAATGTCTGTATTATTAACTTTCAATGCAATTTCATCTTTTGCATTAGAAGTAATAATAATACAATCTTTATAATAACGACCAATTAGATTCTCCCAATAAACATTATATTCATTAGAAAGAGCTTGACGTAATCTATCACAAGTCAAACCTGCAATTTCATACAAATCAATCTTATCTGAATCACTATCATAAAGAGAAAGAATATCTGAAATATCAATCTCATTCCCATTAACAATAATTTGTCCATTAAATTCATCACCAGTTAAGGTAATTTTAGACAAATCTATTAGATGATAATACAAATTCTTAACTTCATCATCAGGATAAACCTCATGTAAATTCTCAACAAGTCGAGCTTTACCATAAGTCAATCGAGAAGTAGAAGAAATAAGTTTTAGATAATCACCCGGAAGAATAACAAAAGCTCTATTTGGATAATCCGCATCTTGCTTATCACGTTTAAGTTTAAGCCACGGTGTTTCACGTTTTAATGATTGAATATCATCTACACGTTTCTTACTATCTTCAAGACCTTCGCCTTTATAATTAGTTTTCCTATTTGATTTAGTTTGTATATATTTAACGGCAGCTCGATTCAGCATCATATCAATAAACTGAGGAGCAATACTCCGATGTCTATTAGATGTTATCTGCTGTATTCGTTGCTCTATTTCGATGTGTAACTCTTTTACCGTTTCATACATGACTAACCTTTCAAACTACGATACTTCGCGTTCCACTCGGCAACAATACCTTTGTTGTTATCATTCGAGAAATACGAGATAGCATCATTAATATTATTACCAATAACATTTTCCGGATTAGAAGCATCGACAATGATAGAACTATTCGGAAGCTGTCGAATAATATTCATCCAAAGATAAATAGTAATCTTAGCTTTCATCTCCAGATGTTTATCATCAACAATACTAATAAACTTCTGCGGGTCACTGTCAATAAGTTCAAGAAGAACAGATTGCTTATCATCGGCAGTCATTGCCATAAATTCCGAATAATCACCTACGCTACCTGTCGATACAACAACGTTGTCGATAAGTGCGCTATTCGGATTATTAATAAGTTCTGTATATTTCTTGAGAGCGTCAGTGCGAAGTTTCGTCCGAGCAGCTTTAAGTGCTTTACGCTCACTATCCGAAGTAAGATAAAATTGAATATTAACGCTCTTATTAATGTCTTCAACCTTATTAGCAACTTTGCTACTTAAAAGGCAATATCTCCAACTAATATAATCGGGAATATTAACAAAAGTAACATACTTATAAAGTTCCGTTTCATCAAGTTCCTTAATCCGTTTCAGAACAATAGCTTCAAGTTCCGAACCAGTTTCATTCTTAATCTTATCAGCTTTTTTAAGTTTACCAATAAGTTCGTCGATATTACTTTTCAGAGCAGGATTACCTAAATCTAAAACGTAAGAAGTATCGAACTCTAAGCCATGAACAGGAATCTCAAGAAGAAAATCATTTAAGTATGTAGTGATTCGTTCTTGCCAAGAACTATCAATAGGAGATACACCAACAACAGTAGGAAGAAGAACTCGCATTTCCTCACTACGGCTCAGCAATTCATTAACAGGACGAATAGCAGAACCAAGACGAAGAAAATCAGTTTTGAAAGCATCTTTATTCCGAAGTTCAAAAGAAGAAGGATTGTTCCTCCATTCAATACGAACTGAACGATTAACTTTAATCATATTTTTAACATTTTAAGTTATTCAATCTTTTATATGTTAATGAGTAGTAATAACCTTTCGATTATTACTACTCAAATTGGGTGTTTAGTTCAGAGCTAAATCAAGCCAGAACGAAGTAGTAGGATTATCAATATTGATACCTTGCGAACCAAGAACTTCATAAGAAGCAATATCTTTCGTATCCGACAGTTGAGTACCACTTGCAAGTCCCCACGAAGCAGGCAGTTCAGCCATACCTTTATAGACACCTACTTTATACTCACGACCCTCTTCACAAACAAACTTAATATTACGTTCACCATTCGAACCCATAGTATGGTCAAGGAATACAGCACTATAAGAAGTAATAGGCAGACCTTGATACATATTACCGGCTTCACGGTCACGACGAGCACGAATACCGTGGTCAAACATATCAACAATCTTGACAGTAAGAATCTTACCATTAAACATCTTATAACGGTTAAAATACTTACCATAAGACATCATCTCACCATTACCACTAATCTCCTCATTTCCAAGAGTTACAAAGTAATTCTTAAGACGAGCATCATAGTAAATAGCATCATTGAACATTCGTGCGAAACCTTTACCGCAATAAAGAACAAGTTCCTCAACGGTAGAATCAATACGATTGTCAAAGATACGAGTGATGATACGGTCGAAACGATTAAGTGTCAGAACAGAATACGTTTCATAATTACCAACGGCCTTGAGAATATCAAGAACACCAGCACCACGAGGAATTGCCTCACCAGTCTTCTCATCCTTTAAGTGGATAATACCATTCGAATCGCGGTTGTACTCCGAGAACCACAAGTCCTCTTCGAGCATCTCGCGTCGCATGATTTCCCACATCTTCATTTCGTAAGGCATCCACAGATTACGCTCACCACCAGATGCAGTATCAAAGGCGATATTAACAACCTTATTACCCATGTTACCAGCAATCTCTTTCGAGAAACGGTAGTAACCATACTGGTTGGTTGCCTTGCTGAACGACTGGTTATTCGAGCGGTTTCCGTCAGACTTGCTACCCGGAATAGTCGAAGCACCTAATGCCCAAATAGCACCACTAATGAAGTCTTTTGCAACAGCATCAGCCGAGATAGGAGCACCCGACATATTGGTAAAACGATAAACGTATCCACCAGTCGAAGTAGCAATACCCTCATTTTGAATACGCCATTGCATACCCGAAGGAGCAATAGCCGTGTGCTGATAAATAAACCAATTATCCTCCATTTCAACCTCAACAGTTCCGTAAGGCTGAATAGCAGTTTTATCAGATACCAGCTTTTTCAGACGAGAAGTAACACGCTGACGAGGAGCAATTTCCCAAGTATATTGAGTATCACCACCATTCAGCTTAACTTTTGTTGTAACAGCACCCTGACCCTCAGTAAGAGTAAGAAGAGGATACTTGTCACTATCCTTACCCCAAAGATAAGTAAGATTACGATTAAGTTTAACAGGGTCAATCAAATCAAAATTCAGAAGCATATTAGCATCTGTATATTGATTCGAGTCAAATTTTACAGTTCCAATTTCACGCATTGTAAATTAGATTTTTGGTTAAGTTATTATTATAAGGCAAGAACATTTGCTTTATTTAATAGGTAAAACAATTTTATCATCCTTTGCAGTCTTTTGAACTCTGGGATTACCATTGTTTTTACCAGTCTTACTTGCTAATGAACGAAGACGTTTAACTTCTTTTTTAGCAAGTTCAGCTTTAATCAGTTGGTCAACTCCACCGTCAAGATTCATAATAAATCGCATAGCCAATTCAGCAGGATTAGAAAGACGATTAATTTCATCAATCTGTGCTTGACTATAAACCATTCCATTAATCTCTTGAACAGGACGAGAGAAATAATCAAATAACTCTTGACGAGAAACAAGTTTCTCACCATCAGTTGTCTTAATTCTCAAACCTTCTTTCGGAAGAGCATATTCTCCAATCTGACCTTTAACAACAATTAAATCATAAAGACTACCCGGTGCATTATGAACTTTGACAGTACCATCATCTTCATAAGAAACACCAAAGTATTTAATTTCCTTTTCAAGTTCAGCCTGCATTTCTTTGGCCTCACGTTCACGAATTGCTTTAATTTCACTCTCTTGAGTTTTACGCAACCAATTAAGACTTTCAGTTGCATCATCTTTAAGAGTGTTATTTGCTTTTGCAAACTCAACAATTCGTTTGGCACGTTCCGGAGAAGTACCTTTTTGAATTTCAGCTTTATAGATTAAATCAGCAAGTAAGTTATCATCATCTTTGATTTCAATCTTACTATAATCTACATTTGCCGAATAACCTTCGATTGTACCGAACTTACTCTTATATTCAACAAGAGCTGCAATATCGGGATTGTTAGCTAAAAATTCGTTAAAACCTTTTGCAAAACCTTCTCGTTCACCAAGAGCTTTTACAGCAGTTTCACGTTTAGCAAAACCCTCAATCGTAGGTTCAAACTTAACAGGTTCACCTTTCTCATCTTTAATAACAATGCCACTGGCTTTTGAAATAGCTTCGATATAATCACCGTCTAATTCATTAGCACCTTCATCAGACATTGCATCAATCTGTTCTTTTGTGAACTTAATTTCACCGTTATCATCTACGGCGTTTCCGTTATAATCAAGTGTGTAAAGAGTACCATCAATTTCTACTTGTTCCGGTTCAGTTTCTTCTTCACCATTACCAGTAGAACCACCCTTCTCACCTTCTTCCTCAGCTTTCTTACGAGCAGCTTCCTCTTCAGCTTTACGTCGTTCTTCAGCTTCTTGAGCTTCTTTAACTTCCTTAGCTTTACGTTCTTCTAATTCTTTACGAAGACGTTCTTGTTTTTGCTCCTGAGTTTCATCATCAGGTATAACAACTTTTTCAACAGCCATATTAGTATTTATTTATAGTTGAATATTATTACATGAACAAAGATATACTATATATAATATATTATCAATAATTATAGTAGTATTACCTTGCAGGTTCTCTTGCTCGGCGTCGATAATTCTCGGTCATCATTGCTTTAATTCTTTTTGTAACTTTATTCGATTAACATCAGAAGCAGTGTAACCAGATTGAGCAGCCATAGCTTCATCTTTATCTATATTACCATTTCCATTGGTATCGACTTTAAGTCGCATATTCCAAATCTCTTTTTCACCTTCTTGTTTAAGAATCTCAAGATTAACATCATGTTCTCTATCGAGAGCATTTTGTTGAGCTTCAAATTCTTGTTTAGCTGCTTCACGCTGACTAACAATTTGTTCAACTTCTGCTTGAGCTTGTTGTTGAACTTGTTGCATTTGAAGTTCATAATCTCGACGAGCTTGAATAGCTTTCTTAATATTCTTAGCAATAGAAGTAATATTATTGTTTTCAATAGCTTCAATAGCAACTTCCAGTTGGTCATTCTGACCTGCACTAAATGCAAGTTCTTTCATCATGTTCAGCTTATTCTGAACATCGGCATTATTACGAATATAAATTCCAATATTACCAGAGAAATCAGAAGAACCATCAATATCAACTACAACAACTTTATTAGTTGTCGGGTCTACATAAGAACCTCGTTTACCATCAATCCAAGCAAACTTACTATAATCAATATTTGCAACATAATCACGTTCACGGAAGAGATTAAAACATTCAAGACTCCAAACACTTCCGGTCATTGCTTGAGAATAATTCGATTCATTAACAGCCTTACCAGCATAATCTTTGGCATCACCAAAGCGAGCATTATTCATATTAGCTGCTTCCCAAGCTTCTGCTTTCAAACCTTGTTTAAGATTATCAAGCATTTGGATATAATTCGTAATAGCACTTGTAGCTACTTCTCGAATAGATTGTAAAGCATTAGGTTGTGCATCAGAATCATCAAACGGTAAGAAACTATCTTTATTCGCAACAGCAAGACGTTCCTCGGTAGTCATATCACTACTATCAGCAAGAATACTTTCAGGGAATAATAACCAAGACTTAAACTTAGCTACTGCACGTTCTTGTTGTAAAGTATAAATACGATAAAGAGCAAGATAAGGTAAAACACGGAAAGGAATAGGATTACGAAGATTATCTTTATGTAAACCTACAATACCATTATAGGGTAATTTACAATCACTATAATTGTTAAATCTTTCACGTTGAACTTCGATAGGTCGCGGCTTAATATAAATACCACTATGACAACCACCGATACGCCAACCTTCCCAAACTTGATTTATCCATTCCCATTCAATTTCAATATCACCAGCAGAAGCATCAAATTCATAATCTTCGTCTACAACACTTTCAACGATATTTCCTAATAAATCTCGATGTTTAAGAATACCTTGCTTAATTTCAGTTTTCCAAACATAATGATAAATATCAATTTCTTTACCATATAATCGAGCTTCACTACGAAGTGCTTCCGCGTTAGTATGTAAGATAGCTTTACGTTCAGCAAAATCTGTTTTATTGAAGATTTGAACTATGCCATCAGGAGCATCATATTTAGGAGATACAGTATAAATATCTTTAAGATAATTCATTTCTGCATCTGTAAGCTCATCACGAAATCTATCAATGATTTGCGGAATAGTCATTCGATAAACACGAAGTCCTGCATCATCATCTTCGATATATCGTTGACCACTTTCAATACGATAATATTCGAGAGGAGATATTACTTGAAGATAAACATCACCTTTATAAACTTCTCGATAAGTATAAACCTCTTCACAAGCCCACCAATAGAAATAGCATTGTTGATACTTATCTTTTGCTTCAACGATAGTATTAATAAGTTCAAGACGCTTTTGAGTTGTAATAGTTACATCGTCAATCCAATCGTTAAGAACTTCTTCAATAATATCGTTAAGCTCACCTTGCTTAATTGTCTTTTGACCAGTATTAAATCCTGCCTCATTAAGACGATTAATAATTTCTTGATTACAATAAGCCATTACTTTATCAGCAAGAACTTTATTACGAGCAAGAGTTACAGAAGGGTCATTATTAAATACTTGATAATTAGAGAACATATTAATAAATTCTCCCATATATCGTTCTTTAATAGGAGTAAGAAAATCTACATCACGTATCTCACCATACATGACAGCTTTCTCACCAACCTTATCAATATAATTCCGAAGAACATATTCATAAGTCTTGGGGTCTACTAAACCGTTAGCAGCATCAAGAAATTTCTGCGTAACAGTTTTATCATTCTGACCAATAGCAAGATTAATCCAATAATTACAATTAGGAATGTACCAAGCTTTTGTTTGTTTTGTAGCAGTACTTGCACGCTGGTCAGGCATAACAAGTGGAGTTGCTCTTAAATCACGTTCACTCATTTTAGGAATCTATTAACTTTACGACCAGTATTATTAGTTTTACTTTTCGAATTAGCTTCTCGTTCAAGTAAAAGGGAATCTTTACGAAATTCAAACATTGCAACGATAGCCGAACTTAATCGGTCTGCATTACGCCCAAATATAAATCTATCTAACTCTAATAAGAAACTTATATCATAAATTTGATTAAATCTATATATTGGTGTATCGTCGGACGTTTTTCCGACAATTTCGTATAAGAAATCCCGCACCATGCGCATACCTTCTAACTTAATATCGCCATCACCAATGACAATACCATAACCAGTAATACGAGGGCCATCAACACTACGATTAATATAACTACTTGGGTCTTTTAACAACTTATCTCTATAACCCCATTTCTTGAAATTAGTAACAAGTTCACCAGTACCAGCCTCATAAAGAACTTTACAATTCCAACGTAAACAAGTATAAAGAACAAGTTTATCGACAGCTTCCATAGTATCAAGACGACCACAATAAGAAGCAACAAGTCGTTTACCCATGTAAGGAGTTTTACTGTTAGTACGCATCCACACTTGAAAACTTGCAAGTGAATTTTTTGTACTAACTTCTTCTTTATTTTTATCTACACGATATGGGTCATAAGAAATAAAATAAAGACTACCATCATTCGGAATAGGAGAATAAAACTCTCTTATACAACCATGAACATCAGTCTTTGAATTATGAGGTACATCAGTTATATATTCATGGAATCTATCGGAACCAAATATAGCTCGTTCAATACATTCCTGTTTAGTAACAAATCTAACACGTCCATCATCAAGTATATACCAACCATCTTCATAAAAATGATTAGACTTATCATATTTAATAGCGTTAATATGATTAGTAAGTTCCGGACTGTGAAAAATGTTCTCTTGTGTGTTCGTAAATGCCTCATTAGGACTGTTAGCACGTTGACCTACATAAATATTATATTCACCAGCATCTTTCTCTTTTTCTGCACCACGTTTCTTATCATAATCATCCTTCCAAGAAGCAAACAGTAAAGAATTACCATCTTCTATAAAAGGTTCATAATCCCATATCTGCGGAAAAAAGAAACCACAAACAGCATGTCTACTATTAGCATCCCAGATATTTTCCATAGGAAGCATATCATTCTTTCCGGGATTATAAAAACAATTACTGAAAGCTTCCCAGTTAGCACCTTTTGTACCACCCGTACCATATACACGAATAGTACCAATTCTCATTGCACCTGATTCACTATTAGACATCATAACATCTAATGCTTTTTGAAGATTAGGACATTTACCTGCTTCCTCAAAATCAGTTTCAATAGCTTTCTTACCTACTGCGGCACTTTCATTTTTACCAATAGCAACACTTAAAAGTTTACTACGAAATCCGAAAGCCTTTTGACCTTCTTTTGATTTCTTATATCCAAGTTCAATACCTTTATCAAAGTTCTCACTTAGATAACCTCTTCGCCAATAAGTTTTATCTTCATACCAATCAAGATTAACTTTAACCATATAAGATGTAGCACCTTTCTCAGTTAAATAATCCATTTGGTCGGCAGCAAGTGTAACAGTTACATTCTTATTTGCGTTAATAGTATTAGCTGCTTGACTACCACGTTTATATGAAAAACCTTTACGACGAGCTTTTGCCTTACATAAGTTACAACTATTGTTAGCAATCAGCTCGTCAATCTTAAAGTTCCAATAATCTCCATCCCAAAATCGAGGAAAGCCTTCAACAGTATTAACCTTAAATCTTCCCTCTTTATCTAACTGTTTACGTTCCTTTTCATTAGGAGCACGTTCGATACGACCATAATTAAGATAATTATAATGGTCGCCAGTTATACGAACTTTATGAAGTAAAGCCTTACGTTCAGCATCAGATTTAGCTGCTAAATAAGCAGGAATATCTTTAATGTATAATTTACAATATGCTTGAACACCTTTAACTCGTCTATCCATTTCACGTTGCCAAAACTTTACGGCATTAGGACTATTATCAGGTTCAAGACAATAACATCCATGTTTTTCATAAAAGTCTGCAACACGACTAAATATTTCAGTACCTACGAAAACAAAGTCTATTTTCATAAGTACACCACCACTTTCACCTATAAGAAAATCGTTATCTCTGTCAATCCAAGATTTACCAGTAAAACGACAAATACTTGAAGATAAAGGTTTGTAACTTTCTTTATCTTCAAGTATATAATCTATAAACGGACTTCGACCAGTTTCATAACCATAACGATTGTCTTTACGATAATGTTTCTGTTTCGTTAGGAGCGTTAGATGCTCTATCATTTGTTCCGTCATAGCTATCTCTATATTCAGTTCCACCACGAATTGACGTTACACCTTTTTCAATCTTATCCCACTTATCATTAAGCTCAGTAAGACTTTCAACTCGTGCAGGAATTTCATTAGCAATTTTAATAATCTGTTTAAGAGTATCTTCACAAAGAGCTAAATCTTTCATTTCAAGTTCTTTCGACATTAAATCTTCTATACCATCAGTTAATGTACGAACTAACTTACTTGAAAGATTCAAAGATTTAATAGTAGAATTAATTAAATCTTCAACAGCTGTAATATTAAGATTTGATTTTACAAATTCAATAGCAGATAAAACAACTTTATCCGGTAGATAAGATTCATCTAAACCAGCATTAGACTTAGCATAAGCATAAGCTTCTTTTTTAGTAAGTCCTGCTTTCGTTACATAACCTTTTCTATCGGATAAATATAATATAAATCTAAATTCTTTTTCTGCAAAAGATTTATCTTTACTATCATCACGAGCATATATCTGTTGAAGTAAAGGATATTGAAGTATTTCTTCTACATCAAGAATTAGTTTATCATTTTCTATCTTAAATCCATGTACCATACATTATCTTATTTCAACAATACCTTCTTTAATAAAAGGTGCATTACTATCTGCATCAGAAAATTTATTATGTTTGAACTCTTCTAATCTAATCCAATCAGCAGTACGAAGAAATTCAAATATCATATTTCCCATATTCTGAACAAATTTTTCATTGTCACTCAATTCTAATTCACCAATACTACTAAGCATTTGATGAACAAGTTCATGAAAATATGTATTCTGCATTTGTGTATTAGAAATCTCAACTCCATAATCTAATGATTGTAATTGAATTACACCATTAGCAATAGAAGATTTACCGAGATTTCCAGCGTTTTGTTTATTTTCTGTAATAACAGTTATAATATCAACACCAGCTAATACACAATTTTTAGGAATATAATTTTTAATTTTACTCATCGACTTGACACAAATATTAATACAGCGTTCAAAGCAATAGAACCAGCTGCAATCCAACCATTTCTACGTTTCTTTTTTCGTTCAGTTAAATATCTTTCTTGATAATCAATTAACTTACTATTGAGTGAATCAAGGCTACCAAAAGAAATAACCAAAAGACTATCACGAATAGCAATATGATAAGACTGGAAGGATATAACGCTATCTTGTACCCTTTGAATTTCACTGGCAGTAAGATAAAGTTTTTCATACTTTTCACCTTCAAGAAGTTTTATAGCTAACTTACGAGTTTCTTTCGGAGTAAAAACAATAACTGTATCGCCATCAATCTTGTATCTTTTTTGCGATATAGCGGAGAATGGAATCATCACTAATGATATTACTATCATTAAAATCACTTTCAGCTTTCTCATAAATAGTAATAGTTTTTTGTTCAATTCCTCTAAGACTATCAATAATAAATTGTTGTTCATTAATAATCTTATCATATTTCTCAATGAAACTATTAAGACTATCTCTTAAAGATTTAATAGTTTCATCATGTCTTTCAATACCTAAAAACTTACGATTAATATGTCTACCTAAATAAGTAGCTCCAATACCAATTGCAAGAATCAAAACTATATAAAATATATATCGAATAGTATCTTTCATAGCTTACAAATCTAAATCCATTTCATTAATAAGAACATAAGATTGAGTTCCTTTACCAATCGCCTTATCAAACAAAGGAATAATAATGTCATTCCATTGATTCACATCTTTGATAACTTGACAACCAGCAGAATAAAGACCAATCTCATCACTTACTTTCCAGCTTGACGCCCTATGTAAATTAATACCAAACATACCAAAGTCAGTATTATCGGTAATATCAATTTTGTCATCTCGATTATTGTCACGAATTACTTGACAAGGATTAGCTTGAACAAGTGCTTTATATTGTCCTTTATGTTTACCTATTTTCCAAAGAGCTTTGTGCACACCTTCTCGAAGGACTACACAACCTTTATTATTAACAGGAGTTTCAAGATTTAAATTACTTGGGTCAGTAGTAGCTTCAAAAACCATACATTCCCATATATTAAAATCTCGTTCATAAAACATTACAATAACATCATTATAATGTTTAGTACAAGTACTTTTAGAACGAATACCCCAAATATTAAGATTAATAGGATAACTATCATTTTTCCTAAATATAGGATATTCTAAATCTTTCGCAATTCCAATAAGTCTATTTGGTAAATCATTTACACCAATAAGTTTATTAAATAATGCGTTATATTTTGATTCCTTTGTTGCTTTCATGTTTGTAATACTTTTTGTAACTTGTGTGGGCCTCGCTCCGCTCGGCCTTTCGGGTGCTCCGCACCCTCACCCGGTGGGGGAGTGGGTTGGACGCCCACTGGCGACACCATTTGTAACATCACTTATAACACTTCTATCGTCCAAACTAAATTTTATAGTTGCCCACGATAATTACTATTAAAAATCCTAATAAGATTTACTGCAAGTTTACCACGAGTATCTATATAATAAATCTTAATAGTTTTCATAGCTTAGAAAAGTGTTTTAGCAGTTTTATAAATATGTTTACTTGAATAATCAGCAATCATCATTCCGACTTCATTTTTAAGATAAGGAATATCATACATTTCTACGACTTCTTCATCTTCTTCATTTTCGTCTTGAAATTGATTCTGAATAGTTCTAATATGACAGAGAATAATTCCTACATTTTTATAACCCCAACTCTCAACAAGATTCGCATAAGTAGAAAGTTGCATTGCATAATGATTACCTATACTATCTGCGAGGTGGTCAAGCGGTGCACCGAAATATTCCTCTTTATAAATAAAATTATTGAGGTCAAGTGTACCATCAAGTTTCTTATCATAATAACCACTTTCAAATCTAATTGGAGCCTTATTAGTTTTCCAGTCTAAAATAATAAATTCTTTATCACGAATTAAAAGAATATCAATAAGACCGGAAACAAGATTTTGACTATCATAAACACCAATCTCAGCATATATATGATAACCTTTCGTAACAAGAACAGCAATCAGACTAAATATATCAGGATACTTTTCTCGAATACCAGTCTTAACAAAATATTCAAGATTCAGCTTACCGTATTTATGACTACCAACAATATCATCTATTGTATAGATTCTATCATTGATAAAACCATTAGCGTTCAGCTTATATCCGTTATAAGTCTTAATAGCAGTTTCAAGGTAATTATGTTTCTTTGTTCCTTTATCACAAGCCTTAATAGTTTCTTGTTCCCATTCCCAAAGAATTTGTTTCTTAGTTTTACCTTTATATTTTTGATATTTTGGATGTCGAGGATTCTTACCTATACGTTCACACGCTGCGGCAATTTCTTCTTTCTTAAATTCTTGCGTATATTTACCAATAAGAGTAGTAACAGATATGTAACCATTACCTAAATCATCTGTGTACTTATGTTCCTCTTCATTAAAATACAGTATTCTACCCTTTGGCAAAATCTTTTCTGAAACGCATCTTCTTCCCATCTTCTTCGGCAGTTCTACGTCTACGACGATTAGTAATATGATAAGCAATAATCTTTGCTTTACGTTCCTCTCGACTTAAACCTTCAAGTTCCTCAGCATGAGTTTTCTTAAAGAACTTAGCTGGACTGTATTCAAATCTACCAACACGAGGAACACTAACAACTTCATCTCCTCGCATCATAGCTTTAGCAACACTATCTTTTTGTGTTCTTTCCAGTAACTCTAATACTTTTGCCTTTTGGTCAGGTCTTAACTTTTCCCAAGCCGCAACACTTCGTTTATAAGAAGCAGGTCGTCGAAGAACATAAGGTTTAAGATGTTTTTCAATACGTTCATCTACGAAAGGAACTAACTTATCATAAACAAAAGGATTAAGCATAGTTTAATTATTAACGGTAGGAGATTCAATCCAGACACCTACGATAGAATATTCATCTACAAGAACAAATTCACTAAACTTAACAGTTCCAACACCAATAATAGACTTACCTTCACGGTGAACTTTCTGTTTAGCTGCAAGCGTTTGAGTATCGCCCGGCATTTGAATAAGAGTAGGAATACAACCGTTTTCCAGTTTTACTTTATCTCCAACTTTAAGACCTTTTACATTTTCGGCAACAGCCCTAACAGTATAGGATTTAGCTGGAATCTTATTAATCTCCTCGTTATTAAGAATATTAAGAGTAGATACTTCAAAATCTGCACGAAGAAGAACTTTGTTACCACGAGGACTAAATGCAATTTTTGTTTCCATAGTTTTATTTTGTTTAGGATTTACATTATTATAACTATGAGTACAAATATATAATATAATCTTATTCCATGCAAGTAAATCTAAATAAATTTCAAACTGAATTAATAAAATTATCACTATCAGAAGCAGAATTATCAATAAGTCTAATAGTAATTACAGTATTAGCGATTGCAAGACCTCACGAGTGGGCGTCCAACCCACTCTCCCACCGGGAGTACACAAGTTAAAACTAATAAAATCCTTATTAAAGCTCTTCAAAGTTTACCACTTTTTGCATCACCAGTTTTCCCACCAAAAGAATCAATTTTGGCGACATTGGTATCTTGACCAGTTGCATTACTAAAATCACTAATTTTTGAACTAATTTTTTCGTTATTAAATTCGTTATTAATTACGTGATTATTTGATATAGTTTCTGAATTACGAGTTGGAATTTGTATATATATTATATATTCATTATTTGTAATAATATTACTTGTAATATTATTACTATATATAGGTATATGGTCAATTAATTCAAAAATTCATTCAAAAATTACGGAAAATAATGATGCAAAAATTGTAGATTTTAGTGAAGATAGAGGTCATTTTACAGGTAATTTTACAAGTCAAATTACAAGTAATATTGAAATTATATTAAAAATTAATTCAAAAATTAAGGAAAATGGTAATAGAAATGATAGAGATTTTAATAATTTTACAAATGGAAATTCTGGTAATTTTAATGATGATATAAAAATTAAAGGAAATAATAATGAAAATTTTAATAAAAATAATAATGAAAATAATACTGTTATACTTATTATTTTAGATATTAATAATGATAAAGAAATAAAAGTTAATTTTATTACGGATTTTTAAGATAATTTTAATAACTCTTTTAATGAAAATGATTATGATAAATTTAATAATAATTCGGATATTATTGTAAGTGTTTTTATAAATAATAAAAATAAAGATGAGAATGTTAAAGATTTTCATAGTTTTTGTAAAGATAAAAGAATAAATTTTAAGGATAATTTTAGTAATATTACTGTGAGTCTTTTTGTAGGTATCGGAAATAATATAAGTATTTATATTGTGGAAGTACCTAATGAAACTGCCCCGCCCATTCAAGGGTTTGCGAAGCCCCCCGCTTGAGATTGCAGGAAAGGAAAAAATAAACGTTTCCTGTATAGTCTAATTAAATCAAATTCAACTATGGCAAAGCAAATCAAAGAAGCAACCGAAATCGTTGTTAAGGTTGTTCGCATTAGTGGTAAAACTAAACCGCTGGCAATTAATGGTAAAGAGAATACCGATAATGTCGTATTCTTGCGTGCATTTGATGCCGAAAGCGGTGCGAAACTCGACACGCCATTGAGTATTACAGAAAGTAGGGCAAAAATGTTCGGTTTTTCTTGCTTGTGTATTAATGAGGAAGCCGCCGAACGTGACAACGCCGGAAACATGGTAGAGGAATTAAACACGCTAACGAATCCGCCCAAGTATTACGAAATGACATTGCGAGTAATACCAAAAGGCGAGCCGGGTGAATGGGGTTACAAGACCAAAAAGGCCGTAACGGTGGACGGTAAAGAGTACAAAGCAGGTGAACTCGTTCCCTATCGTACTACCGGAACAATGATAGTTGAGGCTATCGGGAAAGAGTACAAAGATACTGATTTCAAAAGTGCCGCGATTAATCGTATCAACGGGGCCGCGAACGCTGCCGGTGATATGGCATATCGTGTTGAAACTTTCCGTCTGATGTTCGGACGTGTTCCGAATATGGCAAATGAGGAAGACAGAAATACACTACTTTCGCTTCCGGTAGCACACTAAACAACTAACATTAAGGATGACGAACGTCGTAATGATGTTCGTCATTCTTTTCGTAAATTACAAGTTTCATTACGACCAACACTTTAATTTATATTACGACCAACACTATTAAAACTATGAAATGGTTAGGATTTATAGCATTAGTTCTAATTGAATCATTAGCTGTATTCGGTTTATCATTAGAACAAATAGGATTTACTGTTCCACAAGCGATATTAATTTCGGTTTATGCTGCGCTATTAATTATCACAATTACGGTATTTATTATTGCGCATTTTGTAAATCTACAAAAAGAAAAAGAAAATGAATTTCGAATTTTAATACGAGAATTAAGAGAAATTAAAGAAGTAGTAGGAACATCTGAAACACGAGTAATTAAATTAGAAAGTTTGATAGAAAATGATGTAAGAAATGATGTAGAAAAAGTAAATAAAATTGTAAGACAAAATTTAATAAGAAAAGCGTAATTAGTTGCGGAGGTATTATCTCCACTTTTATCTTTATTATTCTCACTATCAGAATCTCTAATTTTAAGCAAATAGTATTCCAATCATTGTAATTATTGATTTCATAATAGTAATTATAATAATTTTTACATTTTCTTTTTTATTATTATGATTATTAATTTTTACATTGTCATTATCTTTTATTTTCATAATAATAACTATAACAATTTTCAGTCTTTTATTTTCTATTGAAATTGTAATAACAATCTTAATAGATTTTGTTATAGCTTTTTCTTTTTCATTATTATTATGATTTCTTTATATTACATTTATAATATTTTCATCATCATTTGTAATAGAATTTGTAATATTATTTACCTAAATTCTTTCGTTATCTTTTTCATTCATTTTATCATCTCGATTTTCATTATTAATTGCCATTGTAATTGTAATAGAATTTGTAATATTAATTGTAATTATTTATTCTTTACTTTTATATTACTTATCTTTATTATCAATTATATTAATTTTAACATCATTATTATCATGACTTGTGCTATCATTGGATTTATTATTTCCTATTTATTTGTTAAATTAACAGTAGGAAATTCAGTAGACATAACTGGTGAATCAGCGTTTACACTAACAGAAAAACTACAAGCATCATTTCTGATATTTTTATTCGCAGGATATTGGATTGTATTACTTGTAAAATATCTCATTTCATTAATTTAATCAACTATGAACACAACAGAATCTCCTAAACGAAAAATATCTGCATTAGAACGTACAATCGTTGCAGGTATAGGTAGTATTACAATGCCTGATATGATGGCATTACATAAGAAATTTCCTACATTAGCTATCGAAGATATTTATGATATACTTAATTCGATAGAAACATCTGCATTAGGTACAACATCACGAGAATTTATTCTTCAATATGCAGAAGTAAGACTTCTTAGTTTACGAAAATCTAAAATTATTGAAGAAGCAACAGAACAAACTCGTGAAATATCAGAAAAAGTACAAGCTCTCATATCTCGTAATGAAGAATTAAATGACCGACTTGAAAGACAAACATCTTATATTGGTAAACTTCAACAAGAACTATCAACATTCAAATCAGTAAATAAAAATATTAAAATAGTATCTCTCGTACTATTATTCTTACTGATTGGTCAAGTTATAGCACATTTTACATTATAAATTTTAACAATAATTCAATTATGTCGAACAGTATGTTTTTTCTTCCTTGTATTTGTATTATCATTTGTTTTATTATTTCCACTATTACTTATACCTATAATAAGGCCAAAGACAGAGCAGTTGATAAAGCTATTACTGATGATATTCAAGATGGTTTTGTATGCTTGGGGGATGTTTATATTAATAAGTATTCTATTGAGTCTATTTATTTAGATGATAATGGACATCTTGTTGATATTAAAACAGACCACAATCAGTATTCTTATCGTTTTACAAGTGAAAGTTCATATCATAAATATCTTGATTATCTTGAAGATACTTGTAAAATTAATACAATGATTCATAATCAATATTAATTTATGATATGGAAAATAATAGCAATAGTCTTTTGGAGTTTAATAGATCTAATAGGCTTTTGCAAATGTATTGACGGTGATAAATCAAAAACTCTCACTGGTATTATTTATATAATTATTTCATTAGCTTTCCTAACTGGTATTGCTATTGGAGTATAAACTGTTAATCATATGACTGCTAAACTAATTGTATCTGTTAAAGAAGTAAACGGTATTGCACAAGTCGTTTACTATTGTAAAGAACGTCGGCGTATTTATCGTAAATCATTCGCTGATACTGTTCGAGAATTTCGTGATGCTTACAGAAAAGCTAATAAAAAATAAGTTGCAACTGGAGAGGGCTACGCAGCTGGGCTACGCCCAGCCGCTCCGCTCCCCGGTGGGAGAGGAGGTTGCACGCCCACTTGTCACGTTACTCACGAAACTATTATTATAATTCTTACTGTTAATAATATCGAAACTATGTTATGTGAAATTATATCTGAAACAAAAGGTACTATTATTAATTTACCTATACAAGGTGATATTAATGTTAGTCGTAACGATTATATCGAAATCAATAATGTTCGATATATAGTTCGTCGAAAAGAATATATTCTTAAAACTGAAACTGAACCTACTGGAAGACAAGTTTATATTACTCGAATTGTTATTTATGTCATGTAAATTATGCCAAATTTAGAAGATTGTGTTATTCAGTTCGAAGACCCTAATCCAACAATGACTCGTGTCGAAAATGTTCCTGCGGGTGTTGGTGCTGATATAGTATTTCCAAGTGTGGAACCGGAACATTTACGAGGTGGATCATTATCTGCTATTAGGCCTATGACAGTTACTGAATATAATAGTATTCATGCAGATAATTATAAAACTGAAAAGAATACTGGAAATATCATTTTTATTATGATTGTTGCAACAATATGTTTAATTAAAGTCATTAGAGCTGCGAAAAAATCAGATTAGCTAAATATGACTGCTGAACAAGAAAAAGATTTTAAGAAAAGAGGCATATATAATGATATTATTCTGATGACAAATCTGACGATGATATATTGTTATATTATGTTCTTTGCTCTTGAAGAAGTTGTTAATATCTTTGGTAAACATTATCGACATTCAACCAAGTATTATTATAATATCGTTCGAGAAGTTCTCGATAGAATTAATTGTGATAATATTAATTGTTTCAAAACAAGTCAGCAAGATGCTGGTCAAATGGTTTTGGATGTTGTTAAAGAAATCGAAGATAGACTTGCTTTTGATGATAAACAGTTATATATCCTATTTGTTATTAATCAAAAGGCTTATGATAATATTCATAGGTTTGAACCTGAAGTTACAAGTGTATTTAAGAAACAAATTGAATATATTTATCGTAAACTAATTGATTATTGTCCTGTAACATTGGATAAAGACAAAATGGCTATTGCAACTATTGTCATTAATCAAGTTATTAATAAAATTAAAGCTCGTGAGGAATCTGATGGTTCACTCACTATTATATATGATGATGCAAAATAAATTTTAAGATTTGTTTGGTCATACCATATATAATTATTATATTTGAATCATAAATAATAAACAAACAAACACAAGAACTATGCCTTACATTATCACTCGTCCTAAAGAAAATAATAAAGTTGGTAAAATGGGAAAAGGTCGTAAAATCAGTCATGTTCAAACTATCGTAGTCGGTGGTGATGAGCGTAATAAATGTCGACCGGTATATCGTGTAACGATTATTCACAAAAATAATAAGTAACAAATTAATACAACAAGTTGTAAATACATTATCATAATAAAATATGTAATGAGTAGAAATCCTCGATAGGCAATCCAGTATTAAACTACTATTTTTACAACTTGTTTTCTTGAACTATGGTGTAATGGTAACACATGAGATTTTGGTTCTCAGATTTCAGGTTCGAATCCTGATAGTTCAACTATTATAGATAATCATGGCAGAGATATAAATGCAACCGACCGTGTGCTTGGTGATACATAAGTCGAGACTTAACTGTATTTTAGGCTGGTGTAAGTCCAGCTGATTATCTATAATTACGCCGTGTTAGCTTTAATGGTAGAGCAGCTGACTTGTAATCAGCAGGTTGTAGGTTCGAATCCTACACACGGCTCACATTGGGATTGTTGTATTCCAAATGTTGATGTTTTGAAATGGATATCTCGGAGTACTTCTGTTGTGATAATAGTGGTACTCTTTTTCATGTAAATTCTAATCTAATATATAATATTATGACTTTAATCACTCTACCTTCTGGAACTGTTTTGGCTAATGATTTCGCTCTTCCAATTATTGTTGTTAGTAAAGTTCTTATGGCTAATGACAACAATCCTCATGCTAAATTGTATCCGTATTATTTTACAATCATGTATGCTAATGGAGTTTCAATTCCTATTATAGCTAAAACATTAGCAGATGCTGAGCTTGATAGACAAATAGTTGTTAAAGCTATTACTCCTATAAAAGACTCAAACGTGAATTAAATAATAGGTTTAAGGCGAAATGGTGAAACTGGTAGACACGCCGGACTTAAAATCCTGTGACCAGTAATGGTCGTGCGGGTTCAACTCCCGCTTTCGCTACAAGTGTCCAAATGATGGACACGAGTGTACCAATCCGAGTACACGACCTTGCAGACAAAGCTGTCAAAAATCTGCAAGTTAAAAATGTGACAGTACTTATGGATACTCATAAGGCTAACGCTGGCGCCAAGCGGAATAATATTATGTGAGTTTCAACACGTTCATTTAGTAATGCTGTTGTTAGTGCTGACGAGCAACGAACAAGAAACGAGAGTACTCCTCGTTCTTGTCTTTTTAATGATGACGAAACCCGCGCGACAAGTGGGCGTGCAACCTCCTCTCCCACCGGGGAGCGGAGCGCTGGGCGAAGCCCAG
>OLZJ01000116.1_pt1 | contig 51079 bp, 43 predicted proteins | sample 1673951 | NCBI WGS metagenome assembly OLZJ01 (sample SAMEA103958135, study PRJEB25191) | human gut metagenome
ATATTATATATATAATTAATTAATAATCAATAAGTTATATAATATAAAGAAGTAAAGAAGAAGGACAAGTGGAAAATTCAAACCCACTCAAAATTAATTGGAACAACTGGAACAACTGGAACAACCGGAATAGCAGGAACAATTGGAATAGCAGGAACGCAGCCAACTGGAGCAACCTAATTGGAATGTAGCCCCCAGGGAAATCCCCCTCTTCTCTAAAAGGCAAGCCCAATCCATTTGCTTTTCACCTTAGGAACAGAAAATCATAGGAAAAACATTAATTTTCCTTAAACAAGCCGCTTTCTGGGATTATTTAAAAGTATAGTTAGAAATATTTTCGTATTTTTGCAAAGTACACTTTAAAATATTTCTGTATGGACAAGCAAATTATCAAAAATATCATCATCGAGAAGCAAATAGCCATCCCGAACTACAAACTGGTTCACCGAGATTTCCTTTTCGGCGACAAGTCGAATTATATTCTCGTAGGTATCAGACGAGCAGGAAAATCCTACTTACTGTATCAGGATATTCAGACCAGACTCAACAGAGGAGAACAGTCGGCCCAAGATATTCTCTACATCAACTTTGAGGATGAGCGCTTGTCACCCCTCAAGGCTGAAGAACTGGGCACTATCCTGGATTCCTACATGGAACTATATCCAGGCAAACAGCCCTTCGTCTATCTTGATGAAATTCAGAATATAGAAGGTTGGGAGAAATTTGCCCGCCGCCTGGCTGACTCCCAATATCGCGTGATGATTACAGGCAGCAACGCCAAGATGCTGGGCAAGGAAATGTATTCTACACTTGGAGGAAGATACATTCCGAAGGAAATCTTTCCTTTTTCCTTTGCAGAATACCTAACCTATCATCAAGTGGAACCAGGTGAAAACTGGGAATACAACCAGCAGATAAAATCAATAATATCCAACTATTTTGATTCCTACTTTTACGAAGGGGGAATAGCAGAATCGTTTGAGCAGCCCGACAAGCGGGAATATCTCAATGTCCTGTATCAGAAAATTCTGATTGGCGACATCGTGGAGAAAAACAGCATTCGCAATTCAAGAATATTCCGCTTTCTGGCTAAAAAACTTGCCGATAGCGTGATGCAGCCTTCATCCCTGACCAGATTGCAACACATGGTGAAATCTACCGGAGACACCATCAGTTTGCCAGCCCTAAAGGATTATCTGGAATACATGCAAGATGCGTATCTCTTCTTCCCGATTCCGAATCTGGTTTCACCTATGACAGAACAGGCAACACTTCAAAAAAGATACGTTGCCGATAATGGAATACTCAATCTCTTTTTGTTTCAGGGAGAAACGAAGCTGTTGGAGAATATGGTGGCGATAGAACTGAACAGAAGATTCAGAAACACGACAGAAGAAACCTTGCTCTATTATTTCAACAAGAACGTAGAGATAGATTTCTGCGTTCCTTCCGCCCAGTTGGCCATCCAGGTATCTTACAATCTGAATGATGAGGCAACCTGCGAGCGAGAAGTAGGAGGACTGATTAAATTTCTGAAAGCCTTTCCAGACTATCACGGCTACATCATCACCCGTGATTACCAGACCCAAATAATGGCAGATGGCTATACGATAGAGGTAGTACCTATCTGGAAATGGCTACTACAAGACAACAACTAGAGCTTTAGAACAAGAAAAAGGCATTTCTCACTCCACGACCCAATCCGTGATGTTATGCGTAGCACTATCAAAATTCACCCCGACCTTGGTTATAGGAAGGCCCGACAAGGCAAAACGCTGGCGATAGTTCTTGAGATTGATCTGCTGCATCGCCACCTGGGCATTCTGGTTAAGTTTCAACTCTATCAAGTAAAGACGAGATTTCGTCATAACCACGATATCAACCCTGCCATTCGGAGTATGTACTTCTACATCTACCATCCAAGCCGTAAGAAGCGAGAAGATGACATAAAACATCTGCTGATAATGCCCCTCATAGTCCGTATGGGCACAATATGGAACCGTGCCCAGGAAAGTCTGCAAATATTGCAAGGCCAGTCCCAGGTCTTCCTTATCGAAGGCACGAGCCATATTGCGGGTCGTATTATTGGCATTCTGCGTGTTAGGCGTTACATAGTAAGGAATCAGCGCCTTGGTCAGTCCCAGCCGCACTTCTCTGTTCGGAATACCCAAAGTATAGGAATCGTAAGCCTCTTCATAATCCTTGATTGTAATATAGCCACTCTGATAGAGCAGAGGCGTAAGAGTTGTCATCGTTTCTGTAGGCGCATCAAAGTCTGAAACGCCCGCTTCCATGGATTCGGCGAAATCGCTGAAGTTGACACCAAACTTCTTCATCATATTGATGAGATAGGTAGGAGTTCCCGTAGAAAACCAGAATGGCTCTACCCGCTTTAGCGAAAGACTGCTGAGCAAACTGAACGGATTGAAGATATCAGGCGATTCTGATGCAAAATGATAGCCGTCATAATAATCCTTGAGTCGGCTCAGCGTCTCATCTATCGTCCAGTTCTTTGCCTCTGCCAGTTCCAGTATTCCCTCTTTTAACTGGGTAAGCATCTCCTCCTTGGTAATACCACAAATGCCCGCATACTCGGGGAGCATGCTGATATTGGTGATGTTGTTCAACTCGCTGAAGATGCTGAGCTGCGAAAACTTGGTAATACCCGTGAGGAATACAAAATGCAGCATGGAGTCAGAATCCTTCAAGGGACTGAAAAAATTGCGAAGAATCTGACGGAGAGCCGCCAGCTGGTTTTCCTCGTGCACCACATCCAGGAGGGGCGCATCGTATTCGTCGATGAGAATGACCACCTGCTTGCCGGTTTGCTTATAAACTTGGCTGATGAGATTGAGCAATCTTACATTTGGGTCGGGCGCATCCGTCATGATTCCCCATTTCTCTTCATGCTGTTTCAGAATAAAGAGAAGATAGCGTACCAGCGCATCCTCCTGCATGTGCTTGCCACCCGACAGATCAAAATGCAAGACAGGGTATTCCACCCAATCCTGTTCCAGCCTTTCCATCTCCAATCCCTTGAAAAGTTCCTTCTTTCCTTCGAAGTAGCTTTGCAAGGTAGAGACAAGAAGCGACTTTCCGAATCGACGAGGGCGTCTCAGAAAAAGATATTTCTTGCCAGAATGGGTCATCTGATGGATGTAACCGGTCTTGTCAACATAGAGATAATTCTTGGTGATAATCTCCGAGAATGTCTGAATGCCTACAGGATAGAACTTTGCTGCCATAATCTGCACCGTTTTGATTTTTGCACAAAGTTAAGCAAAAATTCTGAGAACAACAAGCAAATCGGAGTTAAAAATACAAGATTGGGATAAAGAAAGAATAAACTTTCCTTTTGAAAAGGAAATAATTGCCGATTTCTTTCCTTTTTAGAAGGAAAGTTTGTATCTTTGCAACCGAGTGTAGGAATCTACATATTAACAATAAAATAATCAGTAATAAAGAAGGTACACAAATGGAACTACGCAGCACATTTCAGTCAATCATTTCCTTGCACCAAGAGGAATTACCTTTTGCCTTGCAAGAGAGAAGCACCCAACTTCCATTGGATGGAAACCGCATCGTGACTGTTACTGGCATTCGCCGTTGCGGAAAGTCATCATTATTGGGACTTACGATTAATCGCCTGCTACAACAAGGAATTCCAAAAGAGCACATCCTCTATGTAGGCTTCGACGATGAACGTTTTCTTTCCATGTCGCCCGAAAATTTCGATGAATTGCTGCAAGCTTATCGTGAAATGTATCCTGATACATCGCTTAAGGATGTTTATATGTTTTTTGATGAGATACAACTCATAGAGGGATGGGAACTCTTTGTTCTCCGGGTGTATAAGAATTATTGCAAGCATATCTATGTAACAGGTAGCACAGCCAAGATGCTTTCAGAAGAAATGGCTTCCGCTTTGCGAGGATGGCCTGACGAATATCGCGAGTATCCTTTGAGTTTCAAGGAATATTTGGCGTTCAAGGGCACCAAGGCAAATCCATTTAGCGAAGCTGGCAAGGCAAAGATGGCGGTCTCCTTCCGCGGTTATTGCGAGGAGGGCGGTTTTCCAGAGGTTGTTCTCGAAAAAAGCAAGATGGAAAAAGTCAAAATCCTGCAGTCTTACTTCAACACCATGCTCTTCAGGGATATGGTGGAGCATTATCATATCGGAGCTTCTCCTTCGGTGGTGCGTTATTTCTTAAAGCGTGTGATGAACAATCTCACGAAGCCGACTAGCGTGAACAATATTTATAACGACTTGAAATCGCAAGGCTTAAAGGTCTCCAAGGATTCTCTCTATCTGTGGCTCGACTATGCTTGCAACATTTTCATGTTTCGCAAAGTGGAAAAATACGATAAGTCGATGGTAAAACAGCGTTCTGCTCCTGCCAAGTATTATGTGGCTGACATTGCCCTGCGCAATGCCGTATTATTGCCTGAGAGCGAAGATGCAGGCAAGGCTTTGGAGAATATCGTTTATCTCAACTTGGAGAGAACGCTTGGAGAAGAGGACGGGATATTCTACTTCTATGAATCGAAGGAATGCGACTTCGTTGTGAAAAAGGGCGAGCGTGTAGCTGAGCTGATACAAGTCTGCTGGACATTGAATGATGATAACGTAGAACGAGAGATAGGAGGCTTGACAGCAGCCTCCTCCGTTACAGGCTGCAAACAGGGTAAAATCATCACCTTCTCCCAACGGGAGACCTTCGAACGAGACGGGATAAGGATTGAGGTTATGCCGATATGGGAGATGGAATAGGAAAAGGGAAGTCGTTCTTTTCATCATTTTTCTTGTTTTTATGATTCTACTTTGTTCATAATACAACATCCCCCTGGAATCGGGTACGCCTATTTTTAAAATAATGTTGCAAAAGTACAAAAATAATAGGAGAGAAAGAATAAACTTTCCTTTTGAAAAGGAAATAATTGCCGATTTCTTTCCTTTTTAGAAAGAAAGTTTGTATCTTTGCAACCAAAAGTCCCTTGAAAAAGTGGCAGAATAGAGCAAAAAGTCCCTTGAAAAACGTGCACAGCATCAAGAGTAATACATCTAAATCATTAGAAAACAGATGTTTAAACGAAAAATCGAGAAAAATCTCAAAGAATGGAAGAGTGATGAGCACAAACACTCATACTTCCCCTCTACATGGCTTTTCTGCTGGAAAACAAATAATCTTTGTTAAAATATCGGAATCCTAAGAATAATCCCGACAGAAATGATTAAATTTGCAAATAAAAACAGAATACTGTAGATAAATGCAGAGGATAACGCATAAGAGAATCAGAATTTCCTGGCTGTTGTTATTGGTTTATATACCGATGCTGCTGGTCGTTACGTTTCACCATCATGGGGAAGCGCAGGGAAGTCAGGCTGGTTTCTATTGTGTAGATTGCGCCCATCATATTCATCACGACGGGCATCTGATAGTTCTGCAGAATACCATGCACGACTGTGTGCTCTGCCAATTGCAAAGCACTCCTTATCTGGCTCCATCCCTCGTGGTTTGGGTTGCCCTCGCCGTGCTTCATTTCTCCTCTCGCCGTGCCTACAGCTCTCCTTGTTTGTGTAGGGCGAAGGGGGTAAAATCTACCCGTGCTCCACCTTATTATCTTTTTCACTAATTGTTTTTCTTCTAAAGGATTGATTGTATCTAACCGATGAATCCCGGAAGATTTATCTCTAAACGATGAATCTCAGCAGGATTGTTTCTATACGATTTATCCCAGCTGAATAGTCTCTATATGATTCGTTGCAGGCAGAATAGGCTCTGCGCGATGAATCCCAGATGATTTATCTCTAATCGATAGGAAAAAGAAAAAAATAAGGTAATAAAAATAAATAATGAGAACAATATTGAAAGCAATATTGCTGATGAGTCTGTGCTCATCGGCAACAGTCCCTGCTATGGCTATAAACAGAGCAAATCATGATAAGAAGGACGCAAACATTCATGAAGAAGAGGCAAACGATTCTACCAGACACCAGCCGCTGACGGAATCGAGCGTGAAACTGAACGAAGTGGTGGTAACAGGCTTGACGGGCAGTCAGAAACTCAAGCAATCGCCTGCACCCATCTCCTTCGTTTCTGCCCGCCAGCTCGAAATGCAACCTTCTACCAACATCATCGACGCCATCGCCCACCAGCCAGGCGTTTCGCAGATTACCACGGGAAGCGGAATTTCAAAGCCCGTAATCCGTGGCCTGGGCTATAACCGCGTGGTCGTGGTGAACGATGGAATCAGACAGGAAGGGCAGCAATGGGGCGATGAACACGGAATAGAAATTGACCCGGCTTCGGTGCATTCCGTAGAGATTCTGAAAGGTCCGGCAAGTCTCATGTATGGCTCGGATGCGATGGCAGGTGTCCTCATCTTCCATTCTGCTCCAACGCTTGCCAAGGGCGACATGAGAGCAAATTTCTCTACCGGTTATCAAACCAACAACGGACTTTTCGATTATTCGCTCAACTTTGCCGGCAACCAGGGCGGATTTGTATGGAACACCCGCTACAGCGGAAAGATGGCGCATGCCTACAAGAATAAATACGATGGTTACGTATTCGGTTCATCACTCAGAGAGCAGGCATTCTCACAGCTTCTCGGCTGGAACTACCGCCAAGGACATTCGCATCTCACACTCGATTATTATCATCTCACTCCGGGCATCGTAGAGGGAGAAAGAGATGAGAAAACGGGCGAACTGGAAATTCCGGAAGGCTACGATGCCAAGAGTTACGGCAAGCCGATGCCTTATCAGCAGATTCATCATTACAAGGCTGTACTTGATAATTCCTGGTTCCTGGGCAACGGCAATCTGAAGTTCCTCCTGGGTTATCAGCAGAACCGCCGTCAGGAGTTTGAGGAGGAAGAGAATCCGAAGGAATGCGGACTCGATTTCATGCTCCATACCATGAATTACGACCTGCATTATCTCTCGCCGGAAATGAATGGATGGAAGTTCTCTACGGGCATCAACGGCATGTGGCAGCAGTCGGTTAATAAAGGTTCTGAATTTCTGATTCCAGCCTATCATCTCTTCGATTATGGTGTATTTGCCACGGTGAGCAAGGAGATAGGCAAACTGAACCTGAGCGGCGGCATCAGATACGATCATCGCCATCTGCACAGCGAGGCTTTGAGAGAAGAGGATGATGCTGAATCAAATGATTCTTTCCGCTTCCAGGCCTTTAAGCGCAGCTTTGAAGGAGTAACCGGAAGCATCGGATTGGCTTACGAAATCCTGCCTGATTTCAACCTGAAGCTGAACCTGGCAAGAGGATTCCGTGCTCCAAATATCAGCGAATTGTCTTCGAATGGCGTGCACGAGGGAACCCAGCGATATGAGTTGGGAAACACCCGTCTGAAGCCAGAGAACAGCTGGCAATTCGACCTTGGTTTGGATTATTCTTCGCCTATCATCTCGGCTTCCCTTTCTCTGTTTGCCAATCGCATCAACCATTACATCTATAGCGAGAAGTTGGCAGATGAGAGCAATCAGCCTGTCCTTATCGACGACACGCCAGCCTATCAGTTTACTTCGGGCGACGCCCGCATTCTGGGTGGTGAGGCGAGCATCGACATCCACCCTGTGGAGCATCTGCATATCGGCAACACCTTCTCGTATGTCAATTCGGTTCAGTTGCATCAGCCATCCGAATCAAAGTATCTGCCATTCACCCCAGCTCCTCATTGGGTTTCGGATGTAAGGTATGAGTTTGTCTGCGACGGCAAGACTTTCGACCATCTCTTCGTAAAGCTACAGATGGATTGCAATCTCCGCCAGAACCATTATTTCGCAGCCAGCGATACGGAGACCGCTACGCCATCGTACACCTTATTAAATATGTATGCCGGTACCGATGTGAAGCTTCATGGCAAGCGCCTTCTCTCGCTCTATCTTTCGGGCGAGAACCTTACCAACCGTGCTTACCAGAACCACCTGAGCCGTCTGAAGTATCTTGACGTAAACCAGGTTACAGGCAGAAGAGGCGTTTACAATATGGGCCGCAACTTCAGCATAAAGATAGTGGTTCCGATAGAGCTGTAATTCCCCTTTTGGGATAAGTAATTCCCCTTTTAGGATAAGCAAATCCTCATCAGGAATCAGAATTTTGAATAAACAAGTGCCGATAAGGTGCCAAAAGCTGCCGGAAAAGCAACTTTTGGTGCCATTATCGGCATTTTTTCGTCTCTTTTTTATTGTTTCTCAGTATTTTTTCCTATCTTTGCAACAAAAAGTCCCTTGAAAAAGTGGCAGAATAGAACAAAAAGTCCCTTGAAAAACGTGCACGAATTCAAGAAAAGTCCCTTGGAAAACGTGCACAGCATCAAGAGTAATACATCATAAATCATTAGAAAACAGATGTTTAAACGGAAAATCGAGAAATATCTCAAAGAATGGAAGAGTGATGAGCACAAAATGCCTCTCATCATTAAAGGATGTCGCCAATGCGGAAAGACATTCTCGGTACTCGATTTTGCCCATAAGAATTATGAGCATGTTGTGTATCTAGACTTTTTCCAGCACCCAGAATACAAGTCGGTATTTGATGGTGGCCTGGACATCGATCTTCTCTGCATGACACTTTCTACCTTAATACCCGATGCCAATTTCGTATCGGGCAAGACCTGCATCATCTTTGACGAGATACAGGAATGCCCACGTGCCCGCACAGCCTTGAAATTCTTCAAGACTGATGGCAGATACGATGTCATCGGTACGGGTTCCCTGCTGGGAGTCAGCGGTTACCATACCAATGCTTCGTCAGAGGCTCCAATTCCTGTTGGTTACGAGACTATCATAGACATGTATCCAATGGATTTTGAGGAATGGCTCTGGGCAAATGGCATTAAGAAAATGACCATCGACTACCTGCATCGCTGCCTGGAAGAAAAGACTCCGGTACAAGAAGCCATCCACGAAAGAATGCGCCAACTGCTGCTGCAATATTGCATTGTTGGCGGAATGCCAAGAGCCGTGAGCGTATTTATGGAAACTCATAATATGCAAAACGTGCTACGAATGCAGCAAGCTATCATCGAAGAATATAAAGTAGATATGCTGAAATATGCTCTACAAGCAGACAAGTCGAGAATCAGAGAATGCTTCGAGTCAATTCCACGTCAACTGAGTAAGGAAAACAAGAAATTCGCATACGCCACAGTACGATCCAACGGAAGAGGACGTGACTATCAGGGCAGTTTGCAATGGATAGAAGATGCTGGCATTATCCGCCGTTGCTACAACCTGTCAGCGCCCGAGCTCCCACTTGATGGCAACTCCATTCCCGACCAGTTTAAAGTTTACATGGCAGATACAGGACTTTTCATCAGTATGCTCGAACCAGGAACGGCAGCTGACATTCTGCAAGGCAATCTCTATGGATACAAGGGAGCCATCTTTGAAAATCTGGTAGCCGACATTTTTGGCAAGATGAATCGCAAGCTCTATTATTTCCGCAAGGACTCGGGTTTGGAAATCGACTTTGTTACAAGATACGAAGGCAAATGCACGCTGGTAGAAGTAAAGGCGAGCAACGGAAACATAAAAAGTGCCAAGACCATCCTTTCGAACCCCGAAAAGTATCACGTATCTCAAGCCATCAAACTGGGAGATGTAAATGTGGGAACAGCCCCACAAACTTTCATTCTTCCCCTCTACATGGCTTTTCTGCTGGAAGACAAAAGATAGAAACAGGACATCAAGGAAAATATCATCATAAAAAAAAACGAACAATGATTAAGAAACAAGGAACGATATTGATTGTTGATGACAACCGCAACATTCTTACTACGGTGAGGATGCTGCTGGAACCCATATTCGATGGCATCATCACCATCGCCAACCCTAACTCCATCCCAGCCAAACTGAGAGAGGAGCACCCCGACGTAGTGCTGCTCGACATGAACTTCTCCAGCGGAATCAATTCGGGAAACGAGGGACTGTATTGGCTCAGGGAAATCAAGAGCCTCAGCCCGAAAACCGAAGTGGTGCTCTTTACCGCCTATGCCGACATCCAACTTGCCGTAACTGGCATCAAGGAAGGTGCCGCCGACTTCATCGTGAAGCCTTTTGAAAACGAGAAGATGATCCGTACGCTAATAGAGGCTAGGGATAAGAACAAGGCTGTGGATAACGTTATCAACAGGAATGGTGGAAAACCTGGTGGAAAAGATGCGCAAAGCGCTATGTATTGGGGAGATAGCGAAGTTATGAACAATTTGAGAAGTATTGTGGAAAAAGTTTCCGCAACCGATGCAAACATCCTCATTACGGGCGAAAACGGAACAGGTAAAGAGGTGTTAGCCAACGAGATACATCGTTTATCCACAAGATGTAGAAAGAAAATGCTGCCTGTGGATATGGGAGCCATTACGGAAACCCTTTTCGAGAGCGAACTCTTCGGTCATGTAAAGGGTGCTTTTACCGATGCCAAGGTGGATAAACCGGGCAAGTTTGAGCTTGCCGACGGCAGTACCATCTTCCTGGATGAGATAGGAAACTTATCCTACAGTCTTCAGGCAAAACTCCTTACTGCCCTGCAACGCAGAAGCATCGTAAGAGTGGGGGGAAGCACGCAGATTCCCATCAACGTACGACTGGTTTGCGCCACCAACCGCAACCTGCAGCAGATGGTAAACGATGGTGAATTCAGAGAGGATCTGCTCTATCGCATCAATACCATCCATCTGGAATTGCCTGCCCTGAGACAGAGAAAATCAGACATCGTTCCATTGGCAGAAAGATTCCTCCATCAGTATGGCGATTTATATAATAAGGAGAATCTCCGTCTTTCGGAAGAAGCTGAGAAAAAACTTACCAGTTTGCCATGGTACGGAAACATCCGTGAACTCCAGCACGCCATCGAAAAAGCCGTGATTCTATCTGATGGCGGAATGATTTCTGCCGAAGATATTGATGGCGGAAACCAGCAGAGAAGAGAGAAGCCTCTGGAAGAGGTTCAGACGCTTGATGAGATGGAGAGCAGAATGATAGAGAAAACCATCAGGGAATGTGAGGGAAACCTGTCGGTGGTAGCTGCAAGGTTAGGCATTTCACGTCAGACGCTTTATAATAAGATTAAGCGATACGGGATTTAAGTGAAGAACGAAAAGTGAAGAGTTCTATAGTTTTTGAGGTATGGATATTAATAAGGTGATTATTATCGTGCTTTTGCTCGTGGCTGTAGTGGGTTACATTCGCCTCTACCGCCACTATCGCCGGAACATCAAGAAGGTAACCTTCCTTTTTGATGCGATAGATAATGGGGATTTCTCCTTCAATTTTCCTACGGAGAAGGGGTTTAAGGAGGATAAGATTCTGCATCAGTCCCTCAACCGCATCAAGCTCTTCCTGCAGCATACGAGAGAGGAACAGATGGAGCGGGAGAAATATTACGAGCAGATTCTGAATGCGGTGGATACGGGAATCCTGGTGGTGGATAGTCACGACAACATCCTGCAGCACAACCAGGCAGCCCTCCGGTTGCTCGATACGGATGTGCTTACCCACATGAACCAGGTAAAAGGGAAACTGAAGGATGAACACCTGGCAAAGCATGAGACGCAAGCCATGCTGAAAGACAAGCACGTGCGCATCATCGCCCTGAGCGACGTGAGCCACGAACTGAGCAACCAAGAGGTGGATTCTTGGATCAAACTGATTCGTGTGCTGACCCATGAAATCATGAATACCATCACGCCGGTTACTTCGTTGAGCGAGACTCTGCTTACCCGAGTTACAGAGGATAAAGACCTGAAGCAAGGCTTGGAAACCATCCACAAAACAGGAACCGAGCTGTTGGCTTTCGTCAACAATTATCGCCGTTTTACCCATGTTCCCCAGCCTCAGCCTGCTCTCTTCTATGTGGAGCCTTTCCTGGAAAGGATGGCGTTGCTCTGCAACCACGAAGTAGAGATAGAAGTTTCTCCCAAGGATTTGCTGGTTTACGCCGACGAGAGCCTCCTCTCTCACGTGGTAACGAATCTTCTGAAGAATGCCGTAGAAGCTTTCAAGGAAAAGGGGAAGTTATCTGCAGAAAGAAACAAGCAAGATGGAAATGAGCAGGGTAGGAACAAGCAGGAATGCCGCTCCGCAGATTTGCAATCCGCGGCAAGCAAGAAGGCATTTATCCGTCTCCAAGCCTACGCCAACGCCCAGGAATCCATCATCATCGACGTGAGCAACAACGCCGGTCTCATCCCCGAAGATGTAGCCTCCCACATTTTCATCCCGTTCTTCACCACGAAGCCTGAAGGAAGCGGAATCGGGCTCTCCCTCTCCCGTCAGATCATGCGAGTAAGCGGCGGCAGTCTCTCGCTCCATCAGGACAAGGCACAGGGAATCACCACCTTCCGCATCATCATCCCATAAAAAAGTATAATTTTGGGGGAGGAAAGTTTGGCACTTTCGCTTTTTTACCATATCTTTGCCTTTATAAAAGATTAAGCTTATGTCAACAGACGATAAGACCATATTAAAGATAAAAGAAATAGCTAAATCTGCTATTCCTTCAGGAAGCAAGGCTATATTGTATGGATCAAGAGCGAGAGGTGATGCTCGCAACGATTCAGACTGGGACATTCTTATCCTTTTAGACAAAGACAAGCTGGAACAAACGGACTACGACAGAGTAAGTTACCCGTTTGTCTTGTTAGGTTGCGACCTCGGCACAGAAATCAATCCAATTCTTTACACAAAGAAAGAATGGGAATCGTATAACTTCACCCCTTTTTACGAGAATGTAAATCGAGACGGCATTAGTTTAATATAAAAGTTATGGATCAAGTAAAAAACATATTAAAGTTTGTCAAATAATTACTTACAGAAGATTATGGCATTCGAAAAGGAAATCAAGAAATACGAGGATTTGAGACGCAAATATCAAACCCTTATCATCAATAAAATGGATAGAGAAGAGTACATCAAATATAATGAAGTACTCTTCTCTACTTTTTCGTGCGCCATTGAAGGCAATTCATTCTCCGTAGATGATACCCGGGAACTGAAGGAGAAAGGATTAGGGATGATTCCTGCCGGAAAGACTCTTTTCGAGGCTTTCGAAATGCTCGACCACTTCGAAGCCTTTGAGTACATGATGCAAAACACGCAGCATCCACTCGACGAGAATCTTCTGAAAGAAATCAACAGACGGGTTACCAGCCACACGCTTTCCTACCGTTCCCCAGAAGCCATTCCGGGCGAATACACCACCACAGACATGGTTGCAGGCGATACGGTATTTGGCGATCATGAAGAACTCATCGCCAGAGTTCCCAAGCTGCTGGAATCTACCGAAAAAGCCATCGTTTCGGCTGCCGTTCATCCCATGATTCTTGCCGCCCGCTTCCATGGCTTCTACGAATATCTTCATCCGTTCCGTGATGGGAATGGAAGAACAGGACGACTCGTCAGCAACTACATTCTCTTAAGATTGAATCATCCTCTCCTTATCATCCCATCCGAAGCCCGCCAGGAATACATTTCTGCCCTCCGCATGATTCGTACGGAAGCAACCGATGAGCACCTCATCCGCTTCTTCTTCAAGATGGCAATACAGAGAATGGAAGAAGAGCTGAAGCAGAAAGAGGCTAATACCAAGCGATTTATGACTTTTCTCTTCTAATATGGGCAAACATTTTACGGATTTCGGCATATTCGCACCAAAACATTTTACGGATTTCGGCAAAATAAGGTTAAAACATTTTTTACTCATCCACTATCTGTCCATCAAACAGGCGGATGGTGCGATGGGCTATCTTGGCATCATGCTCATTATGCGTCACCATGACGATGGTGGTACCCTCATGGTTCAGCTCGGTAAGCAGATGCATCACCTCGGCACCATTCTTGGAATCAAGGTTACCCGTAGGCTCATCGGCAAGGATGAGCTTCGGACCAAAGACCACGGCACGGGCGATGGCTACTCGCTGCTGCTGACCACCTGATAGCTGGTGAGGGAAGTGCTTGGCACGATGGCTGATGGCCATTCGCTTCATAATCGCCTGCACCTTTGCTTTGCGCTCCGCCTTCGGAATGTTGAGGTAAGTAAGAGGAAGTTCGATGTTCTCCTCTACATTCAATTCATCTATCAGGTTGAAGCTCTGGAACACAAATCCGATTTCTCCCTTTCTCACATCCGTACGCTCCTTTTCCTTCAGGTTTGCCACCTCGTGATTACCCAGGAAATATTTTCCAGAAGTTGGGTTGTCGAGCAAACCGAGAATGTTGAGCAAGGTGGATTTGCCGCAACCGGATGGTCCCATAATGGCAACAAACTCGCCGTCTTCTACTGTGAAAGATACATTATTTAAAGCAATCGTCTCCACATCTTCTGTGCGGAATGACTTGCAAAGATTCTCTATTTTAAGCATTTTCTTATCTTTTTACTTTTTTACTTTTTTACTTTTAATTTTATTCATCCTTGAGATACTTCACCGGATTACCATTCGCCACCTTGTAGCAGTTGATGATGACGGAAAGCCCGATGATGACGAGCAAGATGATGGTAACGCCAATAAACAGCAAAGGCGTCATCGTAATCTTCTCGCTGAACGACATCAGCCATTGTCTGGCTATCAGCCAAGCCCCTAAGTCGCCCACGATGATGCAAGGCAAGGCAATCTTCATAATATCCTTCAGGAAGATGCGAAGAATATCCTTCACCTTGGCTCCGTTCACCTTCCTGATTGCAATCTCCTTGCGGCGGCGGTTTACCTCATCACTCGTATAGCCCACCAATCCGAAGAGGGCGATAATCATCGTTACGATGCCGGCTACCAGGATTCCGTTGCGGAAATGGAGCTGGGAAGCATACTGTGCCTTGAACTCTGACTCATAGTCGAGTACCGTCACCTTGTTGTGAGGATACATTGACTGCACCTTATTCCTCAACTCAGTCAAGGCATCTTCCGTCAGATTATTGAACTTGACGAGCATATAAGAAGCTGTCCAAGGAGCATAGAAATATACGTATGATATATTCTTGAACTCTGCGCCCTCAGAAGTAACTGTTCCGTATTTGATATTCTTGACAACACCACAAATCGTCATCGTTTCATCCTCATTACAATGTGAAGAAATCCAAATTCGTTTTCCTACAGCCCCATCTTTCCAATGTCCGAGTGTAGTTAATCTCTTAGCCAAAGCCTCATCAATAATCACTTGGCGAGAACTGTCATTACGTTCTGTAAAGAACGAACCTTGCACAAAGTCGATTCCCATCATCCTGAAATAGTTGTCATCTACTCCCCCTGCATCATGGATAAGCTGTAACGACTTTATATCATCTGGCAACTGCACATTATTTCCACTTACCGCATAGCTTTCCAACGGAAGAGAATAAGCAGAGGCTACCTCCTTCACATCTGGCATACGCTTGATTTCAGACAAACATCGACTGCGTTGATCACCATTGATTGCATCCACATGTACGATAGCCACATTCTCATAATCGTAACCAGGATTCATATTCACCATCAAGCTATACTGTTGATTGACAACAAACTGCAAACTAAAGAGTAAGCCCGAAATAACGAACTGCACACCTAAAAGAGCTAACTTCCAACGGTTACGGTTTTCATTATATCCTCGGAATGCAATGGCAACGGGAATCTTATTGTAGAGCCAACCTGGAACCAATCCACCAACCAACAATACCAATAAACAGATGGAAACCAATATCCAACTGCCACGATTGAACACCAACGTACTTATAGGGGCAGAGAGGAAATTCTCGATGGTTCCCTTGCAAAGAAACACGAGAACAGCAGCAAGGATTACCGCCAACCCCACATGCACCAAAGCCTCGGAAAAGATGATGGCATGAATATTCTTTGGTTCTGCACCATAACATTTTCGGACAGCCATCTCACGAGAGCGAGTCACGAGATTTCCTACGATGATAAGCAGATAGTTCATCACAGAAGTGAAGAGCAACACGAAAGCTATAATGCCTAAAATCCATCCCATCATCTTGATATAAGAATTCTGGGTAAACACCTCGCTGAGTATAGTAAATTCATAGTCAAGGGTGAATCCTGGCGTTTGAGTCGCCTCTGCAGTAAAATGGTCTTTCTTCATTTTTTTGATGTAAGGACGAAGTTCACTTATCTCATGTCCTTTCGCCAAACGGATGTAAGAGAAATAGTTGTCATTTCCCACCCATTGATTTCTGCCATCATAGCCCCAAAGGTCTCCTATACTGCATAAAGACACCAGAATTTGTCTGTTATGTAGAGATGCGCCCCAAGGAAAGCTTTCGAAAATGCCACCTATAGTGAATGTTTTGCCTGGATATTCAGGAATAGTAAAATGCTTACCTACCACATTTCCTCCTATTTGCTCTGCCAATTTGGAATCAATCATGCAATATAGCGGGCGAGATAAAGTTTCCTTTGCCTTTCCCATCAATATCTTTTGCGGGAAAATATCAAAGAAACAACTGTCTGCCATCAAAACGTTAGCCTCTATGCTGTTTTGATTTTCCAACTTGCATTGTTCTTTATCCATATCAACAAATCTTGTAGCAGCTTCTACCATTGGAGCATAATCCTTCACACCAGGGGCAATCGCTCCAGATGTCTGGTTAAAACTAAAAGGTTTACTACCATTGAAGCTTGGCATACTGCCCACTTCTGAAATCTGATACGTCCTTTCCCATCCAGGAAAGTACGTATCGTAGGTCTGCTCGAAATAAATCTCGGCGATTATCACCGAGCTGATTGCCAATCCGAGCGCCAGACACAAGATTTTCACGAAATTGTGCTGGCCCCTTCGAGGCAGATTCTTGAATGCGTTAATAATATGTTTCATCGTATATTGTATATAAGGGCGTATGCCCCAATTTCACATTTCTAATTTCTAATTTCTCATTTTATAATCTTTCTAATTTCTAATTTAACATTAGAATTTCATTATCCTTATATGCTTCATAGCCGCTAACGATAACCTGCTCGCCCGGCTCCAAGCCTTCAATCACCTCGTAATACTGAGGATTCTGGCGACCGATGGTGAGCTTTCGGCGATAAGCCTTCTTGCCACTCTTGTCTAAAACAAAAATCCATTGACCGCCCGTTACACTATAAAACGTGCCTTTAGGGATAATTATTGCCTGCTTCGACTGACCGAGCTGCAAATCTACATAATAAGTCTGACCAGTTCGGATGTTGCCAGGGCGAACACCTTTGAAGATGAAGTCGATACGGAACCTGCCGTCTCTTACCTCGGGATAAACCTTGCGAACCTGCAGGAGATAATGCTTGCCGTTCTGGTCGAAGGTGGCTATGAGTCCCGGTTTTACCCGGTCGATGTAATGCTCATCCACCTGCGCCTGCACCTTGAAATCGCTGAGGTCGTTGATGACTCCTATCTTCTGTCCGGCCTGAATGCTCTGTCCTAACTCCACATCGAGCAAACCAATCTCACCCGAAATGGTGCTGCGGATGTTCAGTTTCTCCTTGCGCTGGCGAACCAGTTGCACATTCTTCTGCATGGCTTCCAGATTATCGCCCATCTGATCCATCTGCGAACGGCGGAGTTGTGCATCCTTCTTCAATCGCTTGCTGATGAGCGCATGCTTCTTGACGGCAAGGTCGTAATCTTCCTTAGCCTTCAGATACTCCTCGCGCGAATTGAGTTCTTCCTTGTGCAACGCCTCCTGATGCTGATAGGAACGGCGCTTGGTAATGACATCCTGCGAAAGCGACAGTTCCTCGTTGCTGTTGTTCAGACGGTCCTGCTCCATCGAAATCTGGGTGTTGCGAAGCATGTCCTGCTTTTCGGCAAGTTCGCTTTCGGCATTCAGAATCTCCAGGTCGAGATTCGAATTGCTCAGTTTCACGATTACATCGCCCTTGTTCACGTGGGCACCTTCATCCACCACTTTCTCCAGAACAATACCGCCTTCCTCGGAACTGATCTGTACCACGGAGATAGGAACCACCTGTCCATCCACCGAAACATAATCGTTGAACTGCGCCTTCTCTACGGTTCCGATGCTCAATCCCTTCCTGTCCACCTTCAGGGTGGAAGAGAAATTGCTCAATCCCAACCAAATGAGGACTGCGATCAAAACCGCTCCTCCGCCAATCCATGCCCAATACTTGCGAGGCACGAGATATTTTTTCTTTTCTATCTTTATATCCATAATTTAAGTGAAGAGTGAAGAACGAAAAGTGAAGAATTCACTTGCATTCTCCAGGTTTATTTAATTAAATTTTCTCCCTGATAATAAGCAACCAATCTCTGTTTGATGATGAGCAGCATCTGCATCTGAAGTTCCTTGATTCTGCTTTCCAGAAGCGTTTGGGCTGCGGTATGAAGATCGAAGGTGGAAAGCATTCCTTCCTCAAACTTGCGGCTCGACATGTGATAGGCGAGCGAATCGGAGGCAACCTTCTTCTGCATCTGATGCAACTCCTTGGCGTAACCCTCTGCATCCATTACCGCCTGGGCTATCTGGTCGTGAAGCTTGCGACGGGTTTCCTCCAGGTTCACCTGTGCCAGTTGCCAGTCGTTGCGTGCCTTCTTCACGCTGTGCCAGCGGTCGCTATTATAAATAGGTATGGAAAGGGTCAACGCGAGGTATTCGCCCTGGTTGTTGCGAAACTGCGAGGCAAACCCATCGTATTGCCCTTTCTGAGAGAGATTCTTATAATAGTTGGTAGAAATGCCGCCACCGAGAGAGAGTGATGGCAGCAATCTGCCTTTTGCTATCTTGTAATCATACCGAGCCCGCTCCACTTCGTATTCTGCCGACTTCAAATCGGGAGAAATATTCTGGAAACCCTGGTAAACGGTTTCGTAGTTTACAGGTAAGATTGACGTTTCTATTTTGTCAGTCCCCAGATTCTCTACCCCATTTGGTTCTACGCTCTGACTACCAGCTTCTTTCTCGCTTTCTTTCAGCATTCCTGATTCCAGGCTTTTCTTCTGAGTCTTCGTCAGAGCCGCCAATTTCAGCTCTTCATCCACCGGAAAATTCATCGCGGATTTCAAGGCGAGCAGACTCTGTTTTGCCACATTCTCCTGATGCGTAAGATTGTATTCATCTTCTGCCACCTGCGATTCCATCTGCACCACATCCGGGCGCCCCTTTTCGCCCAGTTCATACAGGCGCTGCATCTTAGCCAGCATCCGCTTGCTTTCGTTCAGTTTCTCGCTTGCTATCCGAATGCTTGCCTCAGCATAGGCAGCATCCACATATTTCTGCATCACGTCGATGGCTCGGTCGTCCTGAATCTTCTGCATCGCTGTGGCTGAATAATCCCGGCTCAACTTAGCCTGCTTCAAGGCGTTGATGGTGGCGAAACCGTCGAATACATTCAGTTCGGCATAAAGCTGATAATAGTTGTTGAATGTCGTTACATTATTATAAGTATTGGTCTCCGGGTCGATGTTTCGTCCCCAGGCGTACTGTCCCTGCACGCCACCCGTAACGGTAGGCAGGAATCCTGCCACAGCATGCTGGTAATCCTGCTTGCGCTGGCGGGCATTTACCACCTCCCGCTTCACCTCCGTGGCGTGCTCCACGGCGTATTTCATACAGTCGTCAAGGCTCCAGCTCTGTGCCGAGACTCCAGCCGCCCAGACCAGCCATCCTATCAATATTCCTATTCTTTTCATAATCTTCTTCATTTTGGCATGATAAGGACAAGAGCCGTGCCAAAACAGCATTTCTCCTGATAATCAAACCATTAAATAAAAACCCTCATTAAACAAACTGTCCAACAATTAGACACCACCGTCTAATTGTTGGACAGAAAACCGCAGATCAAAGCTAATCATTCGAAACCAAAGATTAAAGCTGATCATTCATCGCATCCACCACTTGTCCATCAAACAGATTGATGATGCGACTGGCGTAGGTAGCATCGTGCTTGGAGTGCGTCACCATCACGATGGTGGTTCCCTCCTCGTTCAGCTCGCTGAGCAACTGCATCACCTCCATACCATTCTTGGAATCGAGGTTACCCGTAGGCTCATCGGCAAGGATGATGCTAGGCTTGCCCACCACGGCACGGGCGATGGCAACCCTCTGCTGCTGACCGCCCGAAAGCTGATGAGGATAATGCTTGGCACGATGGCTCAGCTTCACCTTTCTCAGAATTTCGAGCACACGCTCCTTGCGCTCCGCCTTTCCCACTCCGAGGTATTTCAGCTGTAAATCCACATTCTCCTCAACGGTAAGTTCATCGATAAGATTGAAGTTCTGGAACACGAAGCCGATGCGACCCTTGCGATAGGCGGTGCGATCACGCTCCTTCAGATGGCCCACTTCCTCGTTATTCAACCAATACTTGCCCTCCGTAGGACTATCCAGTAAGCCCAGGATGTTCAGCAAGGTTGACTTGCCGCATCCCGAAGGACCCATGATGGCGATAAACTCACCATCCTCTACTTCTATGTTTACGCCGTTCAGGGCGATGGTTTCCACCTCTTCCGTGCGGAATATTCTAGTTAAATTCTCTGTTCGTATCATCGTTAGAAATCTTTTTTAAAGTTTATGACTCATTATTCAGCCTTGATGCTGTCTATCGGATTCGACATCGCCGTACGCAGGGTGCAGCCGATAACCGAAACAAAGGCTATCAATAAAGTAAAGATGGCGCCAGCCAGCAACACCCACCAAGGGAAGGAGATGCGATGGACGAAATCCATAAGATAAGTCTGCATCAGCTTCACGCAGATAGGGATGGCGATGACCACAGCCACCAGCGAACTGACGAGGAATCTCTTTGCCAGTTGCCAGGCCGCATCCCCAATCGAAGCCCCCATCACCTTGCGCAGGGCAATCTGCCGCTTCTGCTGGTTGCCGTAATAAACCGACATTCCGAAGAGACCCAGGGCAGAAATCAGGATAGAGATGCTCATGAATGTGATGATGAGCACCATCATATTATGCTTGTCCTTGAGGTTATTCTTCAAAGTATCATCCATATACTCCACATCCATTTCCGTAGGAACACCCATCAGTTCCTTAGCCACCTGCTTGCAGGTATTCCTGATTGCCTGCAGCGCCTGGGCATGATCGCCACGGGTTTTCACCAGAACAGCCCATCCACCCTGCTGCGGGGTAATGACTCCAATGGCATTATGCTCCGTTTTCTCATTCTCGCTCAGCGCATCTCCACTATGATAATCGGCAATCACGCCGCACACCTCATATTCATGTTTACCATCCTTCATTCTCATTCCGAACCAAGGCTTGTGGGCAGAAACGCCATAGGCACGCTTCGCCTCTTCCGTTACCCAAATCTTGCCATAGGCTGGCTCGCAATACTGTTCAATCACCTTGAATCCCAACATCTTCATCGCCGTGGAATCTGCCATGAACATACGGAGCATTCCTATCACTTTTTCATTGTCATCATGCACGCCATTTCCCCAGCTTACAATAGGATTGGCGTTGCCGTAAGTGGCCTCTTCCACCTCAGGAAGCGCTTTCAGACGGTTCCTGAGGATAGCCATCTTCTCCGGCGAACCATCCAAAGAAGAATAGATGTAAACAATATCCTTCGTCTGATAACCCAATGGCAAATCGGCAAGATGCTTCATCTGGAGCATCATCGTTATCGCCATGACTACCAGCGTGATGCTGATGACGTTCTGGGCTACGATAAATATCTTGCTGAACCACATCTTGCTGCGCATGCGGATGGTTCCCTTCACCACATCTATCGGATTGAAACGGGAAACCACGATGGCAGGAAGGATTCCCGCAAAGATGGAAATGATGACGTAAGCCAACGGCAGGAACCACAGAAGGTCGAAGGAATGGAACAGGTCGATTTTCGTATCCAACATAGAATTGAACAACGGGATAAATGCCCAGGAAATCAACAAGCCCAGCAGGAAGCAGACTGCCGTGAAGAGCGCCGACTCCTTGAGATAGCGAAGCATCACGCCCCCTACCGATTCGCCCAGCAGTCTTCGGGTAGCCATCTCCTTCGCACGGTTGCCAATCTGAGCCACCGTAAGATTGATGTAGTTGAACAAGGCAGAAAGCAGCAGAACCAGCGCCACGACCAGGAGGATATTCACGAGAGAACGATTTCCATGCTTGAAAATCTCGACATCATCATCCGCAAAATGAATCTGGTCCCATCTCACAAACTGGCAGCCCCACATGAAGTCGGATCCACCTGATTCCTTTTTCCACTCCTTCCAGTAGTTTATGTATTTGCCGAGCAAGGTCTGTCTCACCTTTTCGGGGTCGGCTTCCTTTGCCAGTCGCGCCACCGTAGTGCAGGAGCCAAACTGATCCATCGGCTGAGCCTCAGCTTCTATCAGTTTCATCGACACGAAAATATCGTATGGGTTAAGAAGGTCCTCACGGTCGAAATCCTCCATGATTCCCACCACCTTGAGTTGCAGCTTACCGCATTGGATGGTACGGCCGATAGGATTGGCGTTGCCGAAGGCTTTCTTGGCAAAAGATTCCGAAACCATTGCCTGATGAGCATCCGAAAGGAGATGATCAGGCGCACAACCACGGCATTTGTAACCCATAAACTGGGAGAAGTTCGGGTCGATAGCCAAATATTTTGCCTCATAATACTGTCCATCTATCATGGCTCCCTGCGGAGCATAATATTCACCAAATCTTGTCCATCCCTTGATTTCCGGGATGGAAGGAAAGAACTCCTTGGCTATGCCCCAGGTCATTCCGAGATAATCGCCGGAACCTGCAACATAGAGTTCCTTCGCCAGTTTCTGATTCGTTCCCACACGATACTCTGCAGTAGCATAGGAAACGAGAATCAGCACAAAAGCCAGTGCCACCGAGAGGCCTAAGGCCTCTATGGTGGCATAAAGCTTGTTGCGTGATAAGAATTTCACATAACTTTTCATCATATACTCATTTATTTTTTGTTTCACTAAAATCAAATGATAAAGGAAGAATACCATCTCCCTGTTTTCGTTAGCTGCTGCAAAGTTACGGCTTCTCCCGTTTTCTGCCAAGATTTCCGGCAGCCCGGAAGGTGGATTGTATGAATTTCATACACTCTATTGTATGATTATCACACAACAATCCCGTTTCTATTTGTCGTTTCGGGAAAAAAGCGTACTTTTGCAAACAAAAAAATAAAAGATATGAAATACGGAACCCTTCTTGTCATCGACGATAATCCGTCGATACTCACGGCGCTGAAGATCTGTCTGAGCAATACGTTCGAACGGATTCTCACCCTGCCACGCCCCGATACCGCCCCCATGTTGCTGCAACAGGAGCAGGTAGATCTCATCCTGCTCGACATGAACTTCTCGCTTGGCGTAAACAGCGGACAGGAAGGTTTGCTCTGGCTCCGCACCTTCCGCCGGCTCCATGCCCACATCCCCGTGGTGCTCATCACCGCCTTTGCCGACGTGCAGCTTGCCATCAAGGGATTGAAAAGCGGAGCCGCCGATTTCGTCACCAAGCCCTGGGATAATGACGAACTGATCAGAACCCTAAAAGATGCCATCGACCGAAGCCAGGAAGTGGAGACTCTGGAGAGCATCGAGACCACTCATATCCACAAGGTGGTGGATCAATGCCACGGCAATATTTCTCGTGCCGCCGAACTGCTCGGCATCACTCGCCAAACGCTTTATGCCAAGCTCAAGCGATAATTCTTTATCACAATCATTCATGATTATAAACATCTGATATGAACACCATTTTCCACATATATATAATAGGTATCATACTCCTCGTCATAGGAGGTATCATCTATCTCTTCTTGCGTCACCAGCGCAACCTGAAGAGCCGTGCCTTCTTGATGCAAGAGGCTATTCGCAATGGCGATTACTCCTTCCGTCTATCCACCAAGGGATTACTCTTTGGAGAACGAGCCTTGCAGCAAGCCCTCAACGACATGGAGAACGACATCGGCAGACTGGTGGCGCAGCATGAGGTGGAATCTTGGCAAAGGCTAACCCGTGTGCTCACCCATGAGATTATGAATGCCACCGCCCCCATCTCCAGCATCTGCCAAGCCTATCTTAGCAATCCCGACATCCAAGGTTCGTCCTATGAGGAAGGCATCCGAGCCATTCGAGATACCAGCAAATCGCTCACCAGTTTTGTGGACAGCTACCGCAAACTCACCCAGCTACAAAATCCTGTCATCGAGAACATTCCACTCAAGGATTTCGTGGAAGGCATCAAGCCGCTCTATCCTCAGATAGAATGGCACATCCATATCCCCGAAGATGCCACCTGGTCTGCCGACAAGAACATGCTGCGCCAGGTATTTATCAATCTGACCAAGAATGCCATCGAGGCTCACGCCTCAGCCATCGACATTCGATGCTTCCACAAACATCCAGAGAGCATCGAGAGTTCACAATTCTCAGGCATCTATTTCAGCAACAATGGCGACCCCATCCCTGCCGATGTGGCAAAGGAGATGTTCATCCCCTTCTTCTCCACCAAGCCATCAGGTTCAGGCATCGGCCTCTCCATCTCCCGTCAGATGCTGATGATGCAATCCATCAATCTCTCCCTTGCCGAGCACAATGTGGCAGGCTATCATGTAACATTCCGGATGGAATGAAATATATGATAAAGAAGATGAAATAAAAACTTTTGGTGGTTTCAAGGCTTTTATGTACTTTTGCAAGCGAAACTTACAAATAAAATAATAACATACAATATGAAGAATCTAAAAACAATTATCTTTACCGCTTGCGCCCTGTTCTCACTCGACGCAGTAGCCTCAACCGAGCATACCACCGTGCAGGGCGACCATGGCAAACTCGATGTAGTCATCCAGCGTCCAGACAATGATGCAGCCAATGGCAACGGAAGCCAAGCAAATGCCAAAGCGAAGGCAGGCAAGAAGACTCCGCTCCTCGTGCTCTGCCATGGATTTGGCGGCAATAAGGAGGGAAAACTCTTCGACTGCCTCGTAGACAGCCTCAACAAGAAAGGCATTGCCGTGATCAGATTCGACTTCAATGGCCATGGCAAGAGCGAGGGAAAATTTGAGGATATGACCGTACTGAATGAGATAGAAGATGCCAAGTGCATCTTGCGCTATGCCTCCTCGCTGCCTTGGGTGAGCAAGATTGCGATGGGCGGCCACTCACAAGGTGGCGTGGTTACAGCCATGACCAGCGGACAGCTAGTCGCACAAGCTGACAAGGATATCAAGAAGATACAAGCCGTGGTGCTCCTTGCCCCTGCCGCCGTGCTCCGTGACGATGCCCTGCGTGGCAATACATTCGGCAAGATGTACGACCCCAAGAATCCTCCAGCCAAGATAGAGATGTGGGACGGCAAGGCCCTGGGTGGCAACTATATCCGCACAGCCACCACTCTGCCTATCTACGAGACGGCCAAGAACTACCACGGAGCCGAGTGCATCCTGCATGGCGATGCCGACCGTATAGTGCCTTACACCTATGGTCAGCGTTTTCACTATCTGAACAAGAAGAGCGAATGGCACTTGATGACCGATGCCGACCACGGATTCGGCGGTCAGGAAGAGCAAGCCGCTCATATCGCCAGCGATTTCTTGGCTAAAGTTTTGAAGTAAAACATCCATTTAATAGGACATATACATGAGTTTGAGCACTAAAATATATAACATACGCAAGAATGTCAAACAAGAAGGAGATGTTTTCACATCCCCTAAGGTTGCGTGATTTGCAGAATACCCCAAAGATTCTCTTACCAGACATCTCGGGCAACTCTTTGCTATTCATTGACGAAGGTCGTTTCTATCCACTTCATAACATTTACTACATCACAGGAGAAGATATTCACCAATTGAAGATTCTATGTTCCATCCTTATGTCCGATTTCGTAAGAAAGCAAATACAGAGACTTTCCAACAACATGAATGGTGGATATGCAAGATGGCAAAGCCAGAATCTTCGCAAGCATTTTACGGATTTCGATATATTTATTCTGAAATATTTTGAGGATTTCGCTAAAAGTCTTATCTTTGTATAAGATAGAATAATAAAACATCAATCTCAGATGGGGAGCTTATCCATCCTCTCAAAGTTTTATAGGATCTAATGGGAATTGATGATTAAAGAAGTTTAGTCAATCCTGGAATTTGATGAATAAAGAAATTTGGTTAATCCTGGAAATTGATGAATAAAGAAGTTGGGTTAATCCTGGAAATTGATAAATTCCTAATATGAATAAAATAAGCCGTTTAGAGAGAATCTCTGAACGGCTTATAATGTCCTTGGTCGGCAAAGGCGAGCATTTCCTTATCGCCACGACTGTCTCCGAACGCTTCGATTTCATATCGTGTACGGTCGAAATCGAGTGTTGAGGCTCCCTTTCCATTATTGATGGTACGGGTCAGGGCTTCGCAGATGCGATGAACTTTCTCCTCGCCATAGCAGTTGTTGGTCTTGAAATAGCCGGTTACTTTACCGTTGGCTACTTCTATCTGGGTGCCGAGAACTTCCACATCAGTTAGGTTTTGGAAGTCGAAGAAAGGCTTCACCCAGTTGTCGATACTGGCGCTTACGATCAATACCCGTTCTTTCTTGCGCTTGGCTTCTTGTATTTTTCCAATACCATTCAGACGCAGCAGGTAGAGATTCTTGGCAGCAAAATTGACGCAGTAATCATCAAAATCTTCGATGCTCATACCGCCGAAGAAGTGCTTGAAAATAATCTGCTTCGCTTTCCAGTTGGGGAAAAAATGCAGTTTCATCAGCACGAGGATGGGGCTGTAGAGCAGGAATCCCATGAGGAAGCGTGTCTTCCCCATGCAGAATTTGATAAACTCGATGAGTGTATCTTTCTTTGTGAGTGTTCCGTCAAAATCGAAACAATATATTTTTTCTTTTTTCATCATTTCATTTTTCATTTTTCATTTCATCTCAGTATTTCCTTTTTCCCGAAGAAATAAGCCAATTTTGTTTTTTCCATAACCTTGGCAATAGCGATGCTTCCTGCGATGGCAAGGATAATGGTAAAAGCGGCCAGGAGAATTTCACTCTTGTCGAAGGCGAACAGAGGATGATAGAATTTCGCCGCCATTGTGAAGATGGGATGGAAGAGATAAATCGGCAACGTGTTCTTACCTATATATAATAAGGTGGACTTTCCTATCATTTGCGACTTGTAATATTGGTTCAACCACATAAGCGCAGAAATGCAGCACCAGCAGGAGAAAGCAACAGCCATGTTCCCCCAGTCATAGAGGTCTTCCCGACAGAGGATGAAAGGCCAGAGAATGAACGCCAAAGGAGTAGGGCAGAAAACCTTGTTGAAGTCGATGCGGCATTGGCGGATAACGACTCCGGCAAAATAATAAATGGCTGCCGTGATGTTCAGGGCTGGGGTCTTGCTGACCAGCAGCATCAGAATCGCCAAGAGAAAAAGACGGGTTGTTAAAGACAGGGTTTCCTCCTCCGTCTTTCCCTTGTTTATATTGCTGTAAGAATCATTCCCCTTGTTATTGCAGCAAGGCTCAATTTCCTTACTATTCTTGTAAGAATCATTCTCCTTACTATTGCAGCAAGGCTCAATTTCCTTACTATTGCTACAAGAATCATTCTCTTTATTATTCCTGCAAGAACAACGCCCCCTGTATTTGCTGATTATATCACAAGCCCGGAAGCTCCCGTAATACAAGATTCCACAGATAATCATGGTCTGGATAAACCAATACGGACCGATGGAAGTGACGAAGATCTTTTGGGCGATTTGCGACAGGGAGAGTTCGGTAATGCCATCTCTTACTGGCAGGAAATAGGATAGCACGGAAAATCCCGTCACCATGATGACGTATGGCAGAGCCAGACAAAGCAGATATTTGCCAAACTGCCTGCCCGTTTTCCCGATGTTCACCAGATAACCCGTGATGATGAGAAAGGTAGGCATCATGAACGAGAGAATGCCTGCCTTCAGATGAGGATAAGCATTCCCGAAACTCACGATATGGATGAGGATCATCAGTATGATGAGAATGGATCGGATGAAATCTAAATCTGTATTCCGTTTCATGCCTTATGCGATATAGATGAGGAACAGGAAGGCGGCAAGCCAGGCTACTACGATAACCTGGGTGATGCGGTCGCGGAGCAGAATCTTGGTAGGGTCGCCACTCTGCTGGTCAACAACTGCTATCTGGATGTAGCGCAAGAGTCCCACCAGTACGAAAACTGTTGTGAGATAGAGCTTGTCGGTATGGAAATGTTCCAGAACCTCCGGACTTACTGTGTACATAATGTAGCAGACCAGAGTGACCGAGGCGGTAATGGTAATCGCCTGATTGATGAAAGTCAGATTGTAGCGGCTCGTATTCTTGCGTGGAGCCTCGCCGGTCTTCTCCATTCTTATCACATCATCGCGGCGCTTGGCAAAGCTCATGAAGAGGGTGATGAGGAAAGTCATCAGCACAATCCACTTGCTCAGTACCACGCCCGTTGCCACACCACCTGCCAGCAGACGGAGCACAAAACCGAAGGCTACGATGCAGACGTCTATGATGGCATACTGCTTGAACTTGGCGCAATAGCCTAAGTTCAGGCACCAGTAGAAAAGGATAATGCCCATCGTTTTCCAACCATCCAACAGACTGCTGAAACCGATGGAGAGTATCAGCATCAGAAACATCAGTCCATACGCCTGTTTTACCGATACGGCTCCGGAAGCTATCGGACGATGGCATTTCACGGGATGACGTCGGTCTGCCTCCACATCGTAAATGTCGTTGAAACAGTAGATGCTGGAAGCTGCAAAACTATAGGCAAGGAAAGCGATGACTCCTGCCAGCAGGGCACCGGTATTGAAAAGTTCTCCGCCAAAGAAGAGCGGCATAAAGATAAAGCCGTTCTTGATCCATTGTTTCGGGCGAATGAGACGCATCAGGGCAGACAACCCCTTACTGTCCTTTTCTATATTATCTATTTCTTTCATATATTTTCTATTTCTAAGCCTTTGGGCATGTCTTTGAAGAAATCATTGGCAATACTGTTGATGTCATTTCGCTCTCTGATTCCGTATATTGTAAATACCCAGTAATTTATTTCCCAATCTATTTTTTGTATCATTTCCGTTGAGACATTATCTTGCGCTTGTAGTACTTGTATTTCATCAACCAATTTGCATATTTTGTCGGCAATATCTCTGTTGCTTTCAGAGATAACAGGAAGAGGAAAACTTCTAACATCCGCTATCATTATTTTAGGAAAGGCACCTTTGGATGCTTTTGGGGAATGTCTATAATGATAGAAAGTCGCCAACTTGGAGTTCAAGATGCCACAAGCGAGTTCTAATGGATAATTCTTGCTATCCTTGACAACAAGAATCGCAGGATCGTGGTATAACTCTTCTTCAGTTATTGCCGCAAATAGAGACGGATTCGTAATCTCACGGATGAGCATGCGCTTTCCCATGAAATATTTTTGCTCGCGAGCTCTTGGTATATTTTGGTAATTGACGTATATCTCTTTGTCTGTTGGTCGGTTGCTAATTTTTGTTGGCGTAGAGTTCCAAACAACGGAGTATTTTCTTACGTCGAAACCTCTTAGCCACTTTTGATAACCGTCAATATATACTTCAGAATGGTATGCTCTGTTGGCAATATCTTGCTTGGATACACCTTTCTCTTTGTCATAGGCGATAATGCCTTGGGATATCTCAGGAAACTCCGTTTCTAAAGGGGTAGTGTCCTGTTTGATTTTTTGGATGATTTGATTCTCTTCTTGGGTGAGTGAGAAAGCCAATCCCCAATTCTGAGAAAACTCTTCTTTAATATCCTTTACTGACAGGGTAAGTGTTTCTCTGTTGACCAACTTGTAGAAAAGTGCTTTCCCTTCCAATTTGGTATCCTCGCTATTTTCTATTAGGTTGCGTGTGCTTTTAAATCTTATAGATTCAGTAGGCATCGCAGTCTTTTGCAGGAAAACAACCGTATTTCTTACGGTTGCAGATTCAAATATCGGGATATTGGTGCAGTCCAATAATTCTAATAGTGTCCAAGTGTATGGATGTTTGATGGTTTTACACAAGAAAGCGTCTCTGAACTCTTGTGCAAACTTATTGAACAACCATGTGTTGGGAATGATGTATGCCAGGCATCCATTATTTTTCAGTAATTCCTTTCCCAATAAAATGAAATAATAATATATTTCATAATCTGGAACATGTTCGATTTTCTCCTCTACAGTCTTTCTATATTCGTTGGACATCGCAACACCATAAGGAGGGTTTCCTATAATACAGTCAAAACCGACAAAATTACCTTTCTCGTCTATGATTTCTGGAAATTCATAACGCCATTCGAAAGCTCCCAGGCGTGCATGGCGCGTCGAAAACTCTTCTAATTTTTGGCGGAGTTTTTCTTCTTGTTGGCGTAAGTTCTCTAAAACTTTGGTTTCATTTTCTTCTGTGGGGAAAAGAGAATTTGTTCTTGTCAATATTTCAGAGCAAATCTTTACCCATTTTTTATATACATCGCTTTCTATATCATAACCTTTTGCGAGCTTTTGCTTGATGGTGTCAATATCATTTTCTACTTTGTGCTTGTTCTCTTTTGAAGGGCTGTTCTTGTAGTTAGCTACATGTTGTTTGTAGTCACCAATGGTCACTCTTGCCCCTTTGAGCACTTGATTGATGGATGCATGAAGAGCGTATTTCATAACAAGTGAGTTGCCGCACTTGATGTTGATGTCTATGTTAGGCAAGGTTTGGAGATGCCTGTTGTTGTCGCTCCCCTTCGTATAATATGCATTCTTTAGCAATTCTATCCAGAGTCGAAGTTGGCATATTTCTGCACTATTCGGATTGAGGTCAACGCCAAATAGACAATTTTCGATGATGGTGCGCTTCTCTTCAAAAAGAGTTTCTTGAATCTTTTGACTTTCTGTATCATTGGGGTTATAGCGGATTTCTCCCTCGGAATCTGTAACCACAAGCTCGTCATCTTCTATACTGATATTATAGAAGAAACGTTTCCCATCAATAGTCTTTAGGACATTCAATTCTCTTTTGATGCTTATAAGTTCATTGAGGGCAGATACCAAAAAATGCCCACTTCCTACAGCTGGGTCGCAAATACGAATAGTATTAATAAGTTCGTTGACTTGTTCGCATCGGCTGAAATCAGTATAGTCGAAGTTTTCTGTTAATTCTGAAAAGCACGCAAAAGAAGTGCCGAACTTTGCGTTATATTTTTCTGTGACACATTGTCTCAGTGTCTTGTGGCACATATAGGAGGTGATGTAGCCTGGTGTAAAGAATGAACCATCCTTATAGCCATTTATTTTTTCAAATATTAATCCTAAGACAGAAGCATTGATGATTGTTTTTCCGCTTTCGCCTGCATCTGCACCGAAATCGTAACTATCCAAGAATCTTTTCAAGTAATCTAAGATGCTTATTTTTCCAGAATCTACTTTCCCCTGTTTGTTTTTGAGACATGTATTCTTCATGATGGTAATTTTTCCATTGCGTAAACTGCTAATAGGGAAGTACTTTTTTTCTATTTCAGTCAACTCGAAGAGGGAACTGTTCAAGTAAGGCACTTCTTCGAATTTCGCCTTCATTTCGACTGTACGCTCGGATTCTGGTATAGCCATAACCTTGCAGAAAAGATAATGCATTAGAGCAAAGTCTGTTATCTTTTCGAAAAATGCATATTTTTTGGTACTGTTGGAATTGTGCATGTTAAAGGCTATCAGTTGCGACTCTAATAGCTTCATAAATAGAGTACGATTTACCCAAACAATTACTAAACCTAACGCTGTCTCAAAACGTTTCTCTTCAGCGTTAGAGTTGGTAGGTTTGTTGACGGTCTCATAATCTTCCAACATAGCATAAGTTTGCTCAAAGAGAGAGTAGTTTTCTCTGTTGTTGGGACTGAGTCTTTGGATTTGGTGTTTGGCTCCACGCTCTTCCAAGCCCATGATATAGAGCAACTCTGTGTAGAATTTTTTGTTCAGAGTATTATGGTCCTCCGAAAAGGGTAATTTTAGAAGGTGAATTGGTGAAAATAGCTTGTAGAGCGCCTTGAATTTGGCTTTTGCAAGGAGTCTTTCGTCATCAATGTTATTGATAAATGTATGCAAGTCAATATAGGTAAAAGACATCTTGTTCTTGATGGCTTCTACCTTTGGCTTGATGATTTGACTATAAATGTAATTGCGTTTTTCGCTGTTTGTATGCTCTGATGACAATACGCTTTGGACGAATTTTTTGTCTTTTCCGAAAAAGTCCCAAAATAGTCCCTTCTCGAAAATAAAGTATTGGTAGCCATCGGAAATGATTAGATGTTTGATGTCCGTGTTTTTGTTCTCAAATTCTTCGAGAATATAATATAAAACGATTTCGAACATCGATTTTTTCGCTAACTCTTCCTTGGTTACCATTTCGGAGCTATTGATCTTTTTGAATTCAAACAAGACTACATTCTTATCAAGATTTTTGTCTTTTATGGTCAAGTCTGTTTGTCCTGATGCGTTTATTTCATAATCTTTTGACGGCCATAAAGTTTGCTCAAGAAACGTTTTTACACGTCCCTTGTTAGTTTCTTCTATATCATCAGCGCAGAGACTGTTCAATAGAATTTTTAAATAAGAACGAAATGATTCCAGTTCTTCTAAAGGAACTGGTTGCCTTAAATATGACTTTTGTATTGATTGAGAAGGCGTATATATGTTTTTATTCATTTTTGCTGCTTTTGTTTTAATTTGCAAAGATACGTATTTTTCCTTGTTTTATAGGAATTTAAAGAAACATTAACTCTATTTGGAGTTTTTGCTATTCCTTCATTTTCTTGCCTAATTCCTTAGAAATCCTGCCCACGATTTTAGCCAATATCCAGGAGGCAGGGAGTGTGATGGCGATGCAGGTGAAGAAGGTAGGCCAATAGCTCCAATGCCATTTCTCGATATAGTAGAGCACGAAGTGGATGTGGATGAGGTAGGCCTCCAGACTCAAAGCGCCCACAAACATGAATGCCTTGTTTACCCATTTCGGAGTGCGGCGGAAGATGCGGTTGAGCAGCAGAATGCTGGTTACTGTGAGTGGGATATAGAGCATTCTTTCCAGGAAGAGCGGGAAATGACCATGCTTCACCTGCTCCAGGAAAATGCTGGAGAGAAGCGTCATCAGAAACATGATCCAGATCATCCAGATGCTTGCCCCGTCGAGCGTATCCTTGCGGCGAACCATCTCGCCCATGTTGATTCCGATGAAGAATATCGGTACGCGGCTCCAGAAAATCTCCAGATGACCAACTGCCTGATGGATAGGAGTAACGTATTGCACCAGGATGCACCACATCACCATGACCACGGGCAGCCAACGGTAGATAGGATGGCGCCTGATGAGTTCCATATAGCCTGGAGCAAAGAGATAGAGCATCATCGTGGCAGGAATGTACCAGAAGTTCAACTCATCGTGCAGCCAGAAACCCCAGTTGATGGAAATCTCTCCGAAGAGATAAATCCAGTCCCACGTACTTCCGCCATGAAAACGGGGAATGTAGAAGAGGCAGGCGATGATGAGCCAGGCAGGATAAATGCGGAGATAACGGCGGATGAAGAAACGCTTAACGTCAGGATTCTTGACCCATGAAAACCACAGACCGATTCCGCTGAGGAAGAGAAACATATCTACTCCCACATTTCCCATTCGGCGAAGGCCATAGAAAGTATCTTCACGTGGCAAACCCACATGAAAGAGGATGATGAAGAGCATGGCTGCTCCCATCAGTTCACCACGAAATCGGCTGATATTCGCCAGTTCTATATCTTTTATCTTCATAGGCGTAAGCTAAGTGGAGAGTGAAGAACGAAGAGTGAAGAATCCTCTTGTCTTCTTGTTTGTATTCTTATTATGGAGGTGGAAAACGAAGGATGAGTTTCAATGGCAATTGAATTCTTCACTCTTCGTTCTTCACTTCTATTGCTTCTAAAGCTTCGGATTTGGTATTTTCTTCATCAGTTGCGTGAACAACCAAGCCAGGCAGATGCTCGATACGATGTAGAGGAGCAGACCTGCATACATATCTCCCTGTCGGCTGATAGGGATGAAAATCTTTCGTGTGATAGGGTGGCAGACGAAAAGTGCCGCCGAAATGCCGCCCATCCATTCCAATATCCTGTTGACTCCTGACAACCAGTTGACTCCTGAAAGAAATTTGGCGGTCAGTACGCTGAGCAGACAGATGAAGAGAGGCACGAAGGTCCATCCCATCATGCTGCCGCTGAGACTGTAGATGATGGAGCAGCAGAAGATGATGCCGAAGAAATTCGTCACGTTGTGATGGAAAGTCATCAATATCTTCTCGCCATATCGGGCATAGAGTACACCTAACCCGAATGGCAACATTCCTCCCATGAAATTATAGCGGTAGCGGTTCATCGCCTCGCTCTCTGGATTGTCCCATCCCAACGCTATCTGTATCACTATGCAGACTACCATCAGTCCTACGGTGAATCCCCAATGTTTGCGATAGATGAACAGACGATAGACAATATAGAGTTGGAGCATCAATCCGAAAAACCAGAATGGTCCTGGCCAGATGATGCGGTCTGGGTCGGGCAATATATTATTAAACATACCTAACATCGCCACAACATCAAGCGTAGCATATTTGTGCGGACCGTATGTGATGTTGTCGAGCATGGTGAATGCCACGAATCCCACAATCATCATCTTGAAGAGTTTCAGATAATGATAGCGGATGAAGCGAAGCGGCTCGTTCCAGTTCCACATCGTCTTTCCGTTGATGTTGACAAATTGTGTCGAGGCATCAAGATGTGGCTTTGCTTCATATTTCAATACCAGTCCGTATGCGCTCAGGAAGAGGAATACTGGAACGCCATAATGTCCGAAGAATGAGATGAGATGGAACGGCAGATTGAGGTCTGGATTGCCCAATACCTGGTTCAGCCAGTCCACGTTGCGTTGAAAATACTGATACTCGTTCTCCTTGACGATAGAACCTATCCAATGGCAGTAGTTGTGCAGGAAAATGCCGATAATGGCAAGTCCTCGCAGCACATTACATTCCGAACGACTTAAAGTGGGTGTATTCATATCTTATTTCTCCTATTCTTTATTTTATGATAGGGGCATATTCTTTTTTATGGGTGCAAAATTACGTATTTTGTTTTGAATATGCAATATTCCTATTTCTTTTTCTGTCCCATGGCAGCTTCTGCATCCTTCAGCCTTTTCTGCTTCTCCATTTCCGCATCCCTCAACTTGTCATAGTCGGCGCTGTTTTTCAGGATGCGAGGGCGCATTTCGTCATACTCTGGGCTGAGGATGTTGTACTTCGGATTGTAGGTAGGAGTCTCGATGCCTGCCAAATATAATAATAGGTGAGGCAAGGCATCGGTCATGAAACGCTTGTCCTTCGCTTTGCGAATCTGGCGGTAGATGTCACGATGGCTGCTGATGTACTTCTGGGAACAGAAAATCCAGAAAGGAATCTCAAACTCGTAGTGAGCCAAAGGCCAGTCGATATTGGCTGAATGGTTGCGGCAGATGAAACCGCGGTTGCCTTCATAGCACTCCTCGCCATGGTCGGGCATGTAGATGACGATGGCGTTCTTCTTGGAATAGCGCTTCACAATCTGCGCCACGATAGAGTCGTTGTAAAGGGTGGCGTTGTCGTAATGGCTCAGCACCTTGCGCTGTTTGTCGGTCAGCTCAGGGCGCTTGTCCTCATAACTGCCAGCCCAGAAATGGGTCTGACTGTGCTTGTAGCGGGTCTTGTAATCCACGTGCTGACCCATCAGGTGGAAGATGGTGAGATTATACTTACTGTTGGTTTCAGCTTCCTTCAGTCCGTTGTCATAGTCCTCCAGCAGTCCGTCGTCCAGGGCGTGCAGCTCCGTGTTGCGGCTGTCAAACTGCAACTTGCTGAGTTTCGGATTGTTGAGGAAGAAACCGCCGCTGAAGTCATATACGGCTTCCTTGGCCTGCGGCAGAAACTCATTGGTGATAAAGGTGACGTGGTAACCTGCCTTGCGGAAGATTTCCGGGAAGAGAGGATAGTCGCACCACTCGCCCTTCTCGCCGATGACATGGGTGGAGAATACGTTCTTGAAAACAAAGCTGGTGAGATTCCAGCAGGTCACGACATCCGTAAATTTAGTTAGTTTCCTGGTCTTTTCCAATGCCACCTGATAAGGAGTCGTATCCATGAAATAACCATATTGCTGGGAATGCTGCTTGCCGAAGCTCTCGCCGATGATGAGCACAATCTGTGGCGAACGGTAGGTGCAGGTATCTACCTCCACCTTGTCGGCTGCATGAATCAGTTGGGTAATCTGGTTGGCTGCCAACTTGTTGGCGTAGATGCTGAAATTGAGACGGTAGATAGGCATATAGAGATTGGCGCAGTCCTTCTCCGTGAGGGTGTGTTCCACTTCGCCGATGGTCTTGCCCGTCATCAGCTTGTGGATGGCCATCTTGTTGTGCCAGGAAGTGCAGGCGCTCCAGATGAAGAGGGCGATGCAGCAGAAGCCGGCTACCTGAGGCAGGAGTCGGGTGATGCGATCAATATGAATGGTAAGCCAATCGTAGAGCGGTTTGCTGAAGGAGGCAAAGAGTACCGATACTTTCCAGATGAAATGGCGGAAACGGCGGAAGGCGGTGAGTATCTGCACGAGGATAAGCAGCAATACCCAACCCACACTACTGAAGATAACCTCGGTAGAGAGGCAGGCTGCGATGAAGTTGCTTGCCTCGCTGCTGTTGGTTTCGCCCACCAGCATGAGCATGGAAGGGTTGAGCGTGGAGCCGAAATTGACGAAGCAATAGACATCAGCTATCGCCACGGCATACAAGATGAGATAGAGCACACCTCTGATGCAGAAGCGTACTTTCTTAGGAATCAAAGCCAAGACAGCACAAACGATGTAGAGGTCGAAAAACAGTTCCAGATACAGGTTGTCGTAGAGTTCACGCCATCTCGGGAGCGTTACTACGGCAGTCAGTACGCCCAAAATATACATGAACGTAAAGAAGTTAGCATTACGTCGTATCGGTTCAAATGCCAGGCACAAAGCCTTCTTGATGTATTTCTTCCAATTCATATCTTCCATATTATAATTTCTCATTTCTCATTCCCCCATAATATTTGCATGCCAAGTCCTCGATGGCTTCCGGCACCATTCCGTGGATGCTTTCCCCCTGAAGAATCGCCTGGCGTATCTGGGTGCTGCTGATGTTGAGCAGAGGCGTTTCCACGATGGCTACTCCCTGTGGAACGGCTCCGATGCTTGCTCCCTGACGGGGATAGACCACGATAGGGTAGTGGGCGAGAATGTCGTCGTGATGAAACCACTTGTCGAAAGCGGCCCAGTTGTCTCCACCTATTAATAAGGTGAAGTCGATGTCGGGATAATCCTTGCTCAGCGCCTGGAGCGTATGCCAGGTGTAGGAAGGTTTCTGAAGATGGAATTCATAGTTACAAGCCTTCAGCAGGCTTTCCCCTTTGAGCGCCTTTTCCACCAGTTCGAAGCGCAAAGAGTCGTCAAGCAGGTCGGTTGCAGCCTGCTTGAACGGATTCTGTGGTGAAACCATAAACCACACCTCGTCCAGTCCCGCCTTTTCGCAGAGGCTCTTGGCCAGAGCGATGTGACCGGTATGTATCGGGTTGAAACTTCCTCCGAATATTCCTACTTTCTTCATTCTTCGTTCTTCACTTAAAATTCTTCACTTGAATTTTTCACTCTTCGTTCTTCACTCTTCACTCTTCACTTAGAATTCTTCGTTCTTCACTCTTCACTTAAAAAATCCTTGACGAGCTGATAAACCTCCTGCTGCGCCTTCTCCAAGTTGTCGTTCACCACTACATGGTCAAACTGTGGAGCAAAGGTCAGCTCATAGCTTGCCTTGGCAAGTCGCTGTTCAATCACCTCTGGTGCATCCGTACCACGACCATTCAGACGTCGGCGCAATTCCTCTACCGAAGGAGGTTGCACGAAGATGCTCAAGGCACGCTCACCATAGAATTTCTTGATATTGACGCCACCCTTGACATCTACGTCGAAAATGACGGAGTCGCCAGCATTCAGCTGGTTTTCCACCTGAGATTTCAGCGTGCCGTAGAAGCGGTCCTGATAGACCTCCTCGTATTCCAGAAACTCCTCATTAGCAATCTTAGCCTTGAATTCCTCAGGAGTGAGGAAGAAATATTCCACACCATTCTTTTCTGTACCACGAGGGGCGCGGGAGGTGCAACTGATAGAGAAGGCCAACTTCAATTCCGGGTGTTCCTTCATCAACCAGTTGACTATTGTGCTCTTTCCGCTGCCGGAAGGAGCGCTGAAAATTAACAATCCGTTCTTCATTATTATATCATTAATTTTATGATTCCAATTATAGTGCATTCAGCACCTGCTCCTTGATCTGCTCCAATTCGTCCTTCATCTTCACCACGATGTTCTGCATTTCAGCCTGATTGCTCTTAGAACCGGTAGTGTTGATTTCGCGACCCATCTCCTGTGCGATGAAACCGAGCTTCTTGCCCACGCCGTGACCTTCCTCGTTCATGGTCTCACGGAAATACTTCAGGTGGTTGGCAAGGCGCTGCTTCTCCTCGCTGATGTCGAGCTTCTCGATGTAGTAGATGAGCTCCTGCTCCAGGCGGTTCTTGTCGTAGTTGACTGAAGGAATCTGTTCCAGACCGCTCACGATGCTGGCACGGATTTTCTCCACGCGAGCTTTCTCGTATGGTTCGATGCTGGCAAGGAGCGCCTGAATATTATCCACTTTCTCCGTAAATTTCTTCTGGAGAGCAGCACCTTCCTGCTTGCGGAAGTCCACCAGATGACCGATGGCCTGCAAAATTGCACTTTTAGCAGCTTCCCACTCCTCTTCAGTCAATTCTTCCACTTCAGTTCTTGTTGTTACGTCAGGAAGACGAAGAAGTGTGCCATACCAGTCTGTAGGCTCAGGAATACCGGTCTGAGCCGAAATCTGCTTGATTTGGTGGTAATAATTTTCTACAAGTGAAGCGTTGATAGGAGTCGCATCAGCAGCTGCATTCTTCTCTATCCAGATAGCAAAGTCAACCTTGCCTCTTTCCAGCATTTTAGCGATAATCTGACGCATCTCCATCTCCTTTTCACGATAGAGAGGTGCTATACGTGTAGAGAGGTCAAGAGCCTTGCTATTTAATGACTTTATCTCTACATTAATTTTCTTTTCGTTGTAGGCAACGGTTGCTTTTCCGAAGCCTGTCATTGACTGTATCATATAATCTTTCACGTTAAATTTCTGCAAAAGTACAAAAAAAAGCGAGAAAATGATTAAATTTGCACCTTATTTAAGAATATATTTTTAAATTATGTCTTGTATATTGAATATTGAGACGAGTACCGATGTGTGCTCAGTGGCAATTAGTGATAATGGACAGGTGATTTTCAACAAGGAAGATCACAGCGGTCCTAACCATGCTGTTAAGTTAGGTGTTTACGTAGATGAGGCTCTTAGTTTCATAGATGCCCATGGTATTCCTTTGGAGGCTGTGGCGGTAAGTTGCGGTCCAGGTTCTTATACCGGTCTTCGCATCGGAGTCAGTATGGCGAAGGGAATCTGCTATGGCCGTGATGTGAAGCTCATCTCCATCCCTACGCTCGAACTGATGGCTGTTCCTGTATTGCTCGGTGAGCATCCGACTGAGGAAGATGCGCTTATCGTTCCTATGCTTGATGCCCGCAGAATGGAAGTCTATGCCAAGGTGATGGACCGTGCCCTGAAGGAGGTGCGCCCTATCCAGGCTGATATCGTGGATGCAGATACCTACAAGGAGTATCTCGATCGTGGAACTGTCTATTTCTTCGGAAATGGAGCCGAGAAATGTATGGAGGTCATCAATCATCCGAACGCCCGACTCGTGAAGGGCATCGAACCATTAGCGAAGAACATGGCTCCGCTGGCAGAGAAGCGCTTCGTGGAAGGCAAGTTTGAGGATGTGGCTTACTTCGTTCCTTTCTATCTGAAGGACTTTGTGGCCAAGATGCCTAAGAAACTGCTCTAAGAGAAGAATCTGCTCTAACGGTGGGTTTCTCACATATAATATAAAAAAGAACATTCATCAATCATCATCAGAATGAATATAGAAGGATTAGATTACAATACCCAACGCGAAAAGTTGGTCTTGCCGGAATATGGCAGGGAGATTCAGAATATGGTCGATCATGCCGTCGCCATCAAAGACCGTGCTGAGCGCCAGCATTGTGCGGAGTCTATTATCGCCATCATGGACCACATGTTTCCTGATGGTGCAGATGCCGAGGACCATCATCGCAAACTCTGGGACCATCTCGCCATCATGAGCGGTTTCAAGCTCGATATCGACTATCCCTATGCCGTGAAGCAGGCTGAGGATATTGCCAAAAAACCCGATCCGATGGATTATCCGATGACGAGAATCCCTGTGCGCCACTATGGAGCCATGATGTTTGAAATCTTCGACAAACTGAAGAACATGGAGCCGGGAGCGGAGCGTGAAGAACTGGTGAAGCTGACTGCCAATCAGATGAGACGCGACCTGGCGCAATGGAGCCACGGTTCCTGCGATGAGGAGAAGGTGGCTGCCGACCTGGCTCGTTTCACAGACGGCAAGATTCAACTTGACCTGAAGAACTTCAAGTTTGAGAAATTCGTGTTGCCTACAGGTAATGTTCCTCAGAAAAACAATCATGCTTCTCAAAAGAACAACAACGGTTCTCAGAAAAATAATAATGGTTCTCAGAAAAATAACAAGAAAAGGAATAATAAGTAGCTTATGGAGTCATTCATCATAGAGGGCGGCCATCCGCTCAAGGGAACGATTGTTCCACAAGGTGCCAAGAATGAGGCCCTGGAGGTCATCTGTACCACGATTTTAACTAAGGATCCTGTGCGCATCAAGAACGTGCCGGACATCCTCGACGTCAACAATCTCATCAAGTTGCTGAAAGAAATCGGAGTCAAGGTGACACAGAACAGCCGCAACGACTATACTTTCCAGAGCGATGAACTCAATCTCGACTATCTGGACAGCATAGAGTTTGTGAAGAAATGCTCCTCCCTTCGTGGCAGCGTGCTCATGATCGGTCCGCTCTTGGGCCGTTGCGGAAAGGCTACGATTGCCAAGCCGGGTGGCGACAAGATTGGTCGCCGTCGTCTCGACACTCACTTCTTGGGTTTCAAATATTTGGGAGCCAAGTTTATGCATGATGACGAGCGCAATGTCTATCAGATAGAGGCAGACCACTTGAAGGGCTGCTATATGCTGCTCGATGAGGCTTCCGTTACGGGTACCGCCAATATCATCATGGCTTCCGTGCTCGCCAAGGGTACTACCACCATCTATAATGCAGCCTGCGAACCCTATATCCAGCAGCTCTGCCATCTGCTCAATGCGATGGGAGCACGCATCAGCGGTATCGCCAGCAATCTCCTCACCATCGTGGGTGTGGAAAGTCTGCATGGAGCCGAACATACCATTCTGCCGGATATGATCGAGGTGGGTTCCTTCATCGGAATGGCTGCCATGTGTGGCGCTGGTGTCCGCATCAAGGACGTATCGGTCAAGAATTTGGGAATCATTCCTGATGCCTTCCGCCGCTTGGGTGTGAAAATCAAGGTAGAGGGCGATGATCTCTTCATTCCTGAACAGAAGCATTATGTCATCGATTCCTTCATCGACGGCACCATCATGACTCTCTCGGATGCTCCTTGGCCAGGCTTGACTCCAGACCTTCTCTCCGTCCTGCTGGTAGTGGCTACCCAGGCTCGCGGTAGCGTCCTCTTCCATCAGAAGATGTTCGAGAGCCGTCTCTTCTTTGTAGATAAACTCATCGACATGGGTGCGCAGATCATCCTTTGCGACCCTCATCGTGCCGTGGTGGTAGGTCACGACCATAAGCTCACGCTCCGTGCAGGCAGAATGACGAGTCCGGATATCCGTGCCGGAATCGCCCTGCTGATAGCTGCCATGAGCGCCAACGGAACCAGCCGTATCGCCAATATCGCACAGATAGACCGCGGATATGAGGACATCGAAAACCGTCTCAACGCATTGGGTGCCAAGATTACCCGTGTCTGCGATTAGGTAAGTGAAGAGTGAAGAACGAAGAGTGAAGAATTCATTTGCTTTACTAATCATAAAGTTCAAAATTCAAAGTAAAGTATGATAAGACGTGACGACGTATATAAGATAGGTAAGCTCGGAAAGCCTCACGGCGTGAAGGGAGAAATCACCTTCGCCATCACAGATGATGTTTTCGACCGTGTGGATGCGGAGTATCTCGTGCTCGACATCAATGGCATCCTCGTTCCTTTCTATATGGAGGAATACCGCTTTAAGAATGATGAAAACGTATTGGTGAAGTTTGAGGATATTGATACGCAGGAACAGGCTCGCAACTATACGGGCTGTGAGGTTTATTTCCCGCGCCATCTTTCCGATAGCGATGGTGAACACATGAGCTGGGCTGAAATCATCGGTTTCCAACTGGTGGATATTCCTACCGGCAAGGTGGTGGGCACCATCGATCATGTGGATGATTCCACTATCAATCTCCTCTTCGAGGTGACTACCCCAGAGGGAGAGGAAGTGCTGATTCCTGCCAGCAACGACCTCATCGAGGAAGTGAATGCAGAGAAGAAAGAAATCAGAATGGCGATTCCGGAAGGATTGCTGGAACTGTAATTTAAGTGAAGAGTGAAGAATTCAATGGCTTTACTCTTCTGAAGTTCTAATTTCAAGAGTAATGAAAAAACAACAGATATGTATTCTCGGTTCTACGGGAAGCATCGGCACACAGGCGCTGGATGTCATCGAACAGCATAGCGACCTTTACGAGGTCTATTGCCTCACTGCCAACCATCGTGTGAAGGAACTGGCTGCCCAGGCGCACAAGTTTCATCCTGCTGCCGTCGTCATCGCCGATGAGACACTTTATGAGGAACTGCAGGATCTGCTCCGCGACGAACCGGACATCAAGGTCTATGCAGGTGCACAGGCTCTCTGCGACATCGTGGAGGCTGATCCTATCGACATGGTGCTTGCCTCTATGGTGGGCTTCTCTGGACTGGAACCAACCATCCATGCCATCAAGGCCCGCAAGAAAATCTGTCTGGCCAATAAGGAAACCCTCGTTGTGGCAGGTGAACTCATCTGCCAGTTGGCTCAGCAGTATCATGCGCCTATCCTCCCGGTGGATAGCGAACATAGCGCTATCTTCCAGAGCTTGGTGGGCGAGGATCAGAACGAGATCGACAAGATACTCCTTACCTGTTCGGGCGGACCTTTCCGCAATTTCACCCACGAGCAGTTGGAGAAGGTGACGGCAGCCGATGCCCTCAAGCATCCTACCTGGGATATGGGCGCCAAGATAACCATCGACTCCGCTTCCCTCATGAACAAGGGATTTGAGGTGACGGAAGCGAAGTGGCTTTTCGGCGTACCTGCTGACAAGATACAGGTGCTCATCCATCCGCAGAGCGTGGTACATAGTGCCGTACAGTTTATGGACGGAGCCGTCAAAGCCCAGTTGGGCGTGCCGGATATGCGCCTGCCTATCCAGTATGCTTTCTCCTTCCCTCAGCGCCTGCCTTTGAAGGGCGAGCGTCTCGACCTTTTCAAGACACAGGATTTGCAGTTCTTCGAACCAGACTATAAGAAGTTCAAGTGTCTGCAACTCTGCTTTGACGCCATCCGCAAGGGCGGCAATATGTCCTGCATCGTCAATGCAGCCAATGAAATCGTCAATGCAGGCTTCCGTCGTGGCGAATGTGGATTCCTGCAGATGGCAGACATCATCGAAGAGGTGATGGAGAAAGCCACCTTCGACAGTCAGCCCGACCTCGATGTCTATCTGCAGACCGATGCCGAGGCTCGCCGCATCGCCACCGAACTGATGCATCATATATAATAAGGTATAATCAATAATCAGAATAATCAATAATTAATGGAAGTATTTTTGATCAAAGCGTTGCAGCTGATGCTCTCGCTTTCCATCTTGGTGCTGCTCCATGAGGGCGGACACTTCTTCTTCTCCAAACTCTTCGGTGTAAGAGTTGAGAAGTTCTATCTTTTCTTCGACCCATGGTTCCACCTCTTTGAGTTCAAGCCAAAGAATTCAGATACTACTTACGGAATGGGCTGGTTGCCATTGGGTGGCTATTGTAAGATTTCGGGTATGATCGACGAGAGTTTCGATACCGAACAGATGAAGCAGCCGGAACAGCCTTATGAGTTCCGTAGCAAACCGGCCTGGCAGCGTCTCCTCATCATGATAGGTGGTGTGCTGGTCAATTTCGTCTTGGCTCTTTTCATCTATTCCATGGTGATGTTCCATTGGGGCGATACCTATGTGGCTACCAAGGACATGAAACTGGGTATGAAGTTCAATACCGAAGCCAAGAAATTAGGTTTCCAGGACCATGATATTCTCTTATCTACAGACTTGGGCGAGTTCAAGACCTATGATGGCGACCTGTTCCGTGACCTCTCCAAGGCGCAGCGTGTAGATGTATTGCGCAATGGCAAGAAGGTAAGCATCCAGACTCCGGGCGATCTGAACATGCTCGACATGATCAAGGAGACCCCTCGCTTTGTAGAGGTCTTCGTTCCGTTGCAGATTGATAGCGTGATGCAGGATTCTCCTGCAGCCAAGGTTGGTCTGAAGAAGGGAGACCGCATCCTGAGCATCAACGGCAAGAAGGTGGATTCCTATAATGAGTTGACCGAGGAGTTGGGCAGAGTGGATGATGTGCTTTCCGTAGCACAGACTCCTAAAGACAGTTTGAAGGCTCTTACAGGAACCCTGTCCGTATTGCGTGCAGGCGTTGGTAAGAATTCTGCAGCAGATACCCTCAACCTGGCAGTACAGTTTGAGTCCACAGACGAAGGTGTGAAGTTAGGTTTCTACAATCATCCTGTGATGATGGACTATCAGCCAACCCATATCAGTTATGGATTCTTCGAGAGTTTCCCAGCCGGCATCAAGTATGGTTGGAATGTCTTGGCAGGTTATGTAGGCGATATGAAGTATGTCTTCTCCAAGGAGGGTGCCAAGAGCTTAGGCGGTTTCGGCGCATTGGGCAGTCTGTTCCCATCCATGTGGGATTGGCATGCGTTCTGGATGATGACAGCCTTCCTGAGCATCATCCTGGCGTTTATGAATATCCTTCCGATTCCTGCATTGGATGGCGGTCATGTCTTCTTCCTGTTGTATGAGATTATTACCGGTCGCAAGCCAGGCGATAAGTTCATGGAGCGTGCCGAGTTTGTCGGTTTCGGTATCTTGATTCTGCTGCTGGTAGTGGCGAATCTGAATGATGTCTTGCGACTGTTTGGAATCCTGTAACAGTGGACTGTTAAGTATTCTGTAAGGTGATTTCTGGATTAGGAAAATAAGAATTAAGAGCACATTAGCTCTATTTATAAAGCGAAAAAGGTGGATTTGTAGAGTGCAAATCCACCTTTTTCGCTTTATAAAATGGAACTTTTTTTGCCATAGTCTGCTAAAAAAGACACTTTATGTGTTTGCTTTTTCAAAAAGATCATTCATCCTTACCTCACTATTCACCAATCCGCTATGCATATTCTGCTTCACTCCATAAGTAGTGATGAAGGTATGCAGCAATGCCTTCTTCGTCTTAGTCGCCACAGAGAAGGAAGACATCCTGTCACGCAGCCGCTGCTCATAGCCGGCATCTATCACAAACTCATCCTTGGCATATTTCATCTCACAGATATTGATAGCTCCATCAGCACGATCTATCAGCATGTCAATCTGACCTCCTCTCCATTCTGCACCGGTAGCATCCACAAAAGGACGGCAAGACCAGGAATAAACATTCGCCAAAACACCAGAAATACCTAAAGCCTTCTTTATCTGTGGAATATGATGCAGGCATACCTGCTCAAAAGCATAACCACTCCAGGCGGTTCTACTTCCAGAATTACGCATATTACTCCAGAAGTTCTTATCCTGCCCACTGTTGTTTGCCACAAAACGGGTATAGAACAATGAGTATAAGTCTGTTAACTGATAAAGGGCATCCCTTTCACTTTTTCCTATGGTAGAATATTTCCTGATAAAATCGCATTTCTTCAGATTCTCCAGGATTTCAGACAACTGTCCACCACCTTTCAGTTTCAACTCATCCATCAATTCCTTGCGGGTCATGCCCTTCATTTTTTCTGAAAGCACCTCTACTATCTTGCGATAATACCTGGAGTCATTAAAGAGGGAACGGAAGAGGAAATCGAATTCTCCACGCAATGGTGAATCCTGCGAGAAAAACAGTCTGTCGATGCACACGTCTAATGGAACACCACGCTCCAGCATATCAAGATAATAAGGAATACCACCCAGTATCATATACACATCCAACACCTGCTGGCGGGTAAGAGCCAGTCCTTTCAATCCGTTTAAGAGCTGCTCTGTCTCGCCCAGAGAGAAGGGAGCCAGATAGATCTGACGGGTTACTCGACCATACAATCCGCCCTTATCGCCTATAAACTTAGCCAACATCCACGTGGTAGAAGAACCACAGACGATAAGTTTCAGCTGAGGGACCATAGAGGCCCATGAATTCCAAAAATAGCTGAAGGCTGCGATGAAATTGCTTTTGGGCGTATCCATCCAAGGCAACTCATCAAAGAACAGAACTATCGGCTCCTGCTGAGATAACCCCGAAAGATATTCACGTAAAGCGGCAAATGCCTCAAACCAGGTTTTCAATCTCGGCACAGATTTTTTAGCATACTGCGTCAGTGCCATACGAAACTGCTCCAGCTGTACAGCACGGCTCACTTCATACATTCCTATAAACGAAAAGGCAAACTGGTCGTTGAACATTTTCCGAACCAGAAAAGTCTTTCCTACACGCCTACGACCATAGACTGCTATCAGTTCTGCCTTGCAGCTATTACAACGTTCCAGAATGAGTTTCTGCTCATATTCACGTCCTATTATTCCGTTTGCATCCATAATTCCTGATTTTATTTCATTTATACTCAATCTTACCGGTGCAAAGATAAACAAAAAAAATGAATTCTGCAAGGATACCACCGCCCTAACTACCTTTTTTGATATAATTAGGGCGGACTTATAGGCGATATCACCGCCTTAACTGCCTGTTTTTATATAGTTAGGGCGGTACTATCGCAATGTCACCATGCATCGCATAGAGCCAGTTGCCAATGTTAAGACTTCCGCTATTGCTGTAGCCTATGCAGAAAACTGCTATGATGGCGGCATAAATGCAAGCGCAGACGATGTTCATCTTTCGGCGGTTGGCATGGGTCGCTTACTATTTTGTTGTTACTTTCTTGTATTTCTGGTTGCTTGCTGTAGGATTATCTGGATTAGTCATCTGCAAATATCCTGCTGCAACAAGGGAGGTGATGTAACGCTCTCGGTTCTTGGTTTGATTGGATAAACCAAGGCGTTCCATGATCTCTGCTGTGGTTCGAGGAACAGAACAGAAATTGACTATATCCCTTTGCTTATTAGACAATGACACTTTTTTAGTGTCAGAGTGTCTAAGTTGAGTGTCTAAGTTGGTGTTAGAGTGTCTAAGTCGAGTGTCAGAGTCTTGGACTTGGTTACTTTTTTCCTCGACTTGGTTACTTTCCTCTTCGACTTGGTTACTTTTTTCCTCGACTTGGTTACTTTCCCCCTCGACTTGGTTACTTTCTTCTCTCCAAACCGTAATGACAAATTCCTGTGCCTTGTCATTATTCATAAATGTGACATTAACATCTTCGTCCAGTGCACGAGTGATGCCGCTACCTACACCAGTGTATGGCAGCAAGTATATGGCATTGTTAAAAAGGAACATATTGCGAGGCATAGAGGTTCCTGCCTTGATGTCATCAATAGTGAGTCCGTTAGGCAATGCACCAGGACTGTGAATCTCAACACGATTATCGAAAATGAAAATGCGAACAGGGGCTTTCATGTTCAACGAGCGATGTACAAGGCTGTTTACCGTGAACTCAACCAAGCTGGTGTAAGGTATTTCCAACTTTCCCATACTGTTGAATTCATCTCCTACTTGCACATTATGCAGATTACGAGTGAAGAAATTCATGATCGTGTCATATTGATGAAGCAGGTTTCCCTCCATATCTGCATCATTCACCTTGTCACGAAAAACCTTGCTGCCGACGCTGTTGCCAGCAAAACAGATACACTTGGCTGTCATCATTGGCATCCAGCGTTGGGTGTATTTGCCAAACAGAAGCATGGCAGCAACGGTCAGTGAACCATCAGGACGGATAAATCGCAGATTGCGAAGTATCTTCTCACAGTCATGCCCCTTAGCGATGGCAGAGCATATCATATCAAGTGATGCTTCATTAAAAGCGTCACCTGTCAAGCCTTTCTTTTCCAACACTCTATCAAAACGGTTGCCCAAAAACTGCTTGATGGTCATTGCATCAAGGTCGTTGACAGTTGCATCCCTAACACCAGCCTCGTCTGGTGCAAAACTACCGCAGTCGGTCATCATTTCTGCAAGTTCAGCATTATCGAACACTTTGCGCTTGTCGGCACCATTCTTCACCCATACGATTCCCTTGTTGTCATGATAAGGCTTGTTGAGTCCTTCCTTCACAGTAGCTACAACCAAGTAGCCATCCTCGACCTCAACAGTATCTATCTTTATCAGAATGGATGGCACTACGTTTTCTGAAGCAATGTCACTCAACAAGTTGGTTGTTTCTTGTACCTCAGAATACGACAAGGCATTGATTTCTCCAGTCTTATCCTTTATACCAACTACCAACTTGCCGCCATGTGAATTACTGAACGCCACTAACTCACAGGCAATATCATATTTGTCGAGAATGCGTTCCTTGAACTGCACCCCCGATACCTCGCCAGCCTTTATTTGTTTCAATATATCGTTCATCATTCTTTGATACATTCTTTGTTCAACAAATCGTTTACATCCACTTTCAGCAAATCAGAAATCCGTATTAAGGTTTCCAAGTCTGGTTGGCAAGTGTTTGTGCACCATTTAGAAATGGTTGCTTGGTCTTTACCCAACAATTCTGCCAACCATTTGTTTGAGTGCTTGGTTACTGCCAACATTATCTTCAATCTGTTTACATCTTTCTTTGCCATACATTATTATAAAATAAGTAAATACGCTTGCAAAAGTACGATAATAGTTTCAGAAAAAGGAAAAATATTCTCAAAATGTTTACGAGACATGCAAATAATTGAGTATTTCGCAATGTTATTCCTTTCATTGATAATCATAAAATACGAGCGAAAAAGGTTATTTTGGAGCTTTTTGAGTTACTACTAACACAGAGATGACATAAATATCATTTCATAGACCTGAACAATCAAAAGACAAAATCGGAAAATTATCGTTGTTTTCAGTGTTAATTTATGTTTTCTCATGCTTTCATTTTGGGGTTCTTGATTTTGTTGTTCCTAATTTGTTTCTTTCGTCATTTCACCTTCCTAATTGGTGTTGACTATCAGCATGTTACGGGTAATCTCTAAGATTTCAAGAAGAAGATCATGAAGCTTTGAAAGAATTCAAAGAAATAGCAGCAAGCTATTATCCCGACTTCGCCACAAGAGCTTATCCCAAGGGACACTTCGACGAGACCTGCATGGATGCAGTTCCCTTGTCATCCCATATCCTCACACTATCCACATCCTTCGAGGATGCCATTCGCCTTGCCATTTCTCATGGTGGCGACAGCGACACCATCGGGGCAATAGTAGGTTCCATTGCCGAGACCCGCTTCGGCATTCCGCAAGAGATAAAGGACAAGGTGAAGAGTTATCTGCCTGAAGACATGAAAATAGTTTTCAGGCAGTTTGAGGATGCTCGCAAATCATGACTCCGCTTACTTAGCTACAGAGCAGGAAACACAAGAACTATTTGCCAAGGAACGCCAATGGATGACCGCACAGATGCAGATGCATATCCGTGAGGTCAATTCCATGTTTGCTGATGAACGGAAGAAAGTCCGTGAACGCTACAAGGAATATGATGGCTGCTACCTCGGTCACTATGCCCAGAGGTTCTTTTGGTTCTTCTTCATAATAGGTGTCATTATCACCTTCTTTGTACTCTATCTGTTACTATATAGTCACTATCATTGGATAAAGTAATTCCCCTTTTCGGAAAATTGTAGTTTTTCCCGATTTTCGATGAAATACATGCAGGGATTGTATGTGTATGATGCCATTTGTTTTATACATTTAAATAGATGTAACTTCCATTTGTTTTCCTATAAATTTCTTTATGAAGTTGAAGTAGGTCATCAAAGCAGAAATAAGCGCGATATTTCTTTTTAATCAGTGCTTGCTTTTCCGCTATCCACAAACTATGCATCTTTGGATCGATTGCAAGAGGTCCCTCCTTTAAAAATAATTCATACAATTCTCTTTTTCTCAGAGATTCAAACATTTCTGGGTCTTTATTAGCCAAATCATAATAACAATCAAAGATAAAATCTTGAGAATAGTAGATTAAACCAGAAGATAGAGAAAGTTTGGAAAATGCATAGTCTTGCTTTAACGATTCGTAAAAGTGCTCATAGAAATAGAGCCATGCTTTTTCTAATGTTTCAGGAAAAACTTTTCCAATAGGTCCTGCAACACCTCTAAATGGCGCTCTTTTTGTTGGGTCTATATATCTTATTACAGCTTCTCCAAAGCACATTGACAAATTCAAAAACAAAAAATTGCATGAAGCCTCATTAATAGGGCGTAAATGATCAAAAAGGGATTCCCAACAAACTTTCTCATATGATTCAAGTTCAAGACCTTCAAGACAACCATGACATTCAATTTGAATAATTGGAAATCTGTTATTTGAAGAAACTTGTTTTCCTATCTCAGCAAATACACAGTATAACTCTTCGCTATTTGAAACATAATTATACTGGCACGTAAAATAGGATAATAAGCCTTGATCATACCAAATTTGGCGAAGATTATCTTTTAGATTTTCTCCAGTACGTTTATCATTTTCATGAAGAGACTCTATTATAAAGACTTTTATACCATCGATTTTTTCTAAGTCCATTCTTTATTATCCTTATTTCCGCAACACTATAATTTAATATTTTTTATAAGCACCTGAGCAACAAAAAGTTG
>OLZJ01000117.1_pt1 | contig 50750 bp, 46 predicted proteins | sample 1673951 | NCBI WGS metagenome assembly OLZJ01 (sample SAMEA103958135, study PRJEB25191) | human gut metagenome
TTGTGTTTACGACGTTTCTGTTATGCCCAAGGAATATGTACAATAAAAGAATTTTTGTCGTTTTACAAGTAAATTCCCACGAAACCCTATAGGTTGCGGATTTGAGGTATCTCTCGTCAGGAGATAGAGAGAAAAAGCATAGAATAAAGTAGTTAATATATACAATGTTTAATTAATTTTTATCGTATGAAAAGAAAGTTTTTTAGTGCTTTGCTTATGGGTGCTTTGACATTGGCATCCACAAGTACATTTACGTCTTGTAAGGATTACGATGATGACATTACTGCGAATGCAAATGACATCGCTAACCTCAAGACAGAGCTCTCTACGGTGAAGACCAACTTGGAAAACGAGTTGAATAACACAAAGAGTGCCCTGGAGACTCAGATTACACAGACAAAGGAAGCTTTGCAAGAGGCAATTGCTAAAAAAGCAGATGCCGCAACTGTTACAGCTTTGGAAACTAAGGTGACAAAGCTGGAAACTGACTTGGCTGCTGCTGAGGCTAGACTCCAAACTCAAATTGATGCTGCCAATACTGCTATTGACAATGCAAAAGATGATATTGCAGGCGTTAAAACTACTTTGGAGGCATTAACAGGTCAGTTGAAGGACGAGAAGGATGCTCGTGAGGCTGTAGAAAAGAACCTTGAAATTCAAACAAAAGCTCTCGAATCTTTCCAAGAAAAGGTTGGAAAGGACAACAAGGCTTTGCAAGAGCAGATTGATGCTTTGAAAGAGAAGGTCAACGGCATGGCAACTGATGGTACTGTAAAAGAGTTGCAGACTAAGGTTAACGCTTTGTCAACAGACATTACTAAGTTGAATGAGAATGTTGACGCTTTGACAGTTCTCGTTCAGAGAGCTTTGTCTAGTATCGCTCTTGTTCCTAGCTTGTATGTTGATGGTATTGAGACTATCGAATTCCAGTCTGTAGCATATACTCCAGTTCAACCTGGTACAAGTGGCACTACTTACGTTACTGGTGCAAAGGAGATTCGCATTGATAATGGCTTGACCGAAGCTACTTATCGTTTGAATCCAACTACCGTTCAGCGTGATGGTATTGATGAGAACAACATTGAGTTCAAGGCTGCTATTGCTGAAACACGTGCTGCAAACATCTTGGAGGACTCTCCTGTACAGTTCAATGGCATCAAGGACTTCAAAGATGGCTTGATGACAGTTTATGTAAAGAAGTCTCCAAACTTTACCTCTTCTTTGGCAAGTGCTGGTGATAATAAGATTTACATTGTGTCTTTGAAGGTGCCACGTAACTCAAAGAAGTATGAGGCTGCTGATATTTATTCAGAGAACTCTCGTTTGTCCGAAACAACTATTACTCCTCGTATTGCAGTTCTTCCTTGGGAAAATCATTCAGTAGATGCTTTGACAGATTCTTATAAGTATCATTATTCTGACTCAGCAACTATTTGGAATTCACGTGTAAGTGCTAGTCCTAACATGATTGTTAAGCAGATTTACTACAAGGATGCAACAAACCTTCAGGATTTGGTAACAGGTTGCTATGATCGCAAGACTGGTAGCCATAACCAGATTACTAAGGAGCAGTTGAAGAAGTATGGTTTGACATTCCGTTTCGCTATTCCTACAAAGGCTTATAATAAAGGTGCAGAGAATGGTACAGACCAGCAGAAGTTTGCTTCTGTTACTCCAGAAGGTATCCTTACTTCAAAGACTCCTGCAGGTGTAACAAACAACGAGGCTGTTGTTGGCAAGGAACCTATCATTCGTGTTGACTTGGTTGACTCTGTTCACAACAAGCTGGTTGACCAGCGTTACATGAAGGTTCAGTGGACATTGCAAGAGAAACCAGAGGTTACTCTTGACATCAAGGGTGCAGAGGCTACATTGAGCTGCAACGATGTAAAGGCTTCTATTACATGGGATGAGTTCGTTAATGAAGTTTATGCAAAGGCACGTCTTGAGGGTATCTCACAGAACAAGTTTGAGACTATCTACAAGGCTTCTGATATTGCAATCACTCAGAAGGGCTTCACCACAAACTGGAATCCTACAGCAGCTACTTCTGCAAAGGCTACAGGCAGTTTCACGAAACTTCCAGTAATGACTCCTTCTACCAATAAAGATGGTGATGCAACAATTGGTGAGTGGACTCTTTCTCCAGAAGATATTGAGACTGTATATTGCAACTCTGCAAATGATACAAAGACATTTACTGCTGAGGTTAAGTTCAAGTCTTCAATGCCATCTGAGTATCCTGACTTGAAGTTCAATTGGACATTTACTATTAAGTTGCCTGCTTTGCCTGCAATCAATGGTTACTATGACCAGTACTGGACTTCAGTTGGTAAGGAACATGATGTTTTGCCAGTTCAATGGAACACTGATGCTCAGACCAAGGCTTATTGTGTATATGACAACAACTTGATGAATGCATTCACTTATGAGTTGAAGAACAACGTTCGTCAGTTCATCGTTAAGAACATGCCTGAGTGTGGTACATGGGATTTGCAATTCTCATTCAACCAAGCAACTACAGGTTATGCTCCAAACTATACAACAGCTAATGCTAACGCTTGGAAGAGTGCAAATCAGTGGACTAACATTGAAAGCGCTAATTATTCTACATTCGCTGGCTATCAGTTGATGAATGGTTCTAATAAGGCTTTGCAGTTGAATTGGGATGAAGGTCACACTTCTTGGTGTGGTAATCCTGCTCACAAGACTTGCAACCTCTTTGCAGATCACAACACACCAGCTAACCAAGGTTTGTTGAATGAGTTGGCTTCTACAGACGTTACTGGTTCCGATGGTACAGTAACTCCAGGACGTACTCATACAAAGGCTATCAACATGACTGTATGGGCAACATTGAATGGTTGGAACTACATTCCTGTATTGAACTACAAGATTTACCTCGTAGCTCCTATCCGTATCAACTCTGCAAACTCTCTTGGCAAGTTCCAGGATGGTGTTGCTTCTGGCGATGTTCTTGATTGGACTAAGTCATTTACTTTGACAGACTTCCGTGGCTATCTTGTTGCTAACACAGCAGATGGTACATTCCAAGGTGAGCAGAAGAAGTACACTGAGTCTTTGTGGAAGTATTATGAAATCAAAGAAGTTAAGGTTGACGAAGACAACATCCGTTACACCTTCGAGAAGAAGAATGGCAGTGTTAAGCCAAACACATCTCTTTCTTATGCAAACAGCTTGACCGCTCAGCAAATTAAGGATGAGACTAACGGCAACATCACATTATCAATGAAACAAGTTGGTAACAACCTTATCTTCAAGAATAATGGTGGTTCAAACATTGAGGAAAATGTTAAGGCTTACATTCCTGTAACAGTAACTTACGGTTTCGGTAAGTTGACTGCTTATGTAACAGTTGACATTGTTCCTCATGGACATAAATAATTCAATTAATTGAAAACTGTCTTTTAGACAACCCTCAGGGAGTGTCCTACTTATAAATGGAGGGCACTCCCTTTTATAATTTTTAAATTTAGAGTGAATTGGAAATGAGACATATACTGAAAATTGCATTTGGGCTTCTCTTTATTTTTTTGTTAGCAGCTTGTTCAGAGAAGAAGAATTGCTCAAAAGATGAGGTCATAATTCCAGACCCAAGAAAAGACATGACAATGGCTCGCTCATCGAAAGATACTGCAGAAATCATGAAGCTTGCCGATGACTTTTTGCAAAGCCTAAAAAATAAGGATGTCGATGGAGCTCTTAAGCAACTCTATACTGTAGAACATAATACGGCAAAACAACTTACCCCTGAAAGGAGAATCAAATTGGAAAAAATGTTTTCTGCAATACCTGTAGAAGACTATAAGATTGACCAAGTGTTTCTCTACAGCGACAGTGACACTGAAGTTAGATATTCTGTAGAAATGTTTAAGAAACCTCAGGGCAGTAAACAGCCAAATACTATTAAGGGAGCTTTGTTTCCATGCCGTGTGAATGGTACATGGTTTTTGACTATTTCTGAAGAAAAAGTAGAATCTAATTTTGAAGACAATTAATCAACAACTTAATTGCAATAGAATATGAAGAAATATTTCTCTTTATTAGCGATTATGCTATTTTCTTTCTTGGGTAATCTTTGTGCTGATGAGAATAACTATCAGCTTTTGAGTATTACTCCTGAGAATAACTCTACAGTGGAAAAGTTCAATGAAGGAGATAAAATAACGTTCAGCACAAATTTCGACGATGACTGTGGCGGTTTTAAGGTATCTATTATTGATAAATATCGCCAAGATAACAACATGGAGGGAAGTATAGTTTACAAAACTTTTGTAGCTAGTAGGAAAAACGCCACATCTCCATGGACAGTTACTTTCTACCAGCCCCTTTCTTTTATGAAAGGACATACTTACATCGTACAGATGGAGGGACATGAAGCTGCTGACGAAAATAGTCCTGTAGTCGCTACCGTACAAGCTCTTTATAAAGGGGATGGAACAGAATTCACTTATAGTGATGCTACTTTGACAAACATCGCTCCTGAGGCAAGTTCTACATTTAATGATGCAGATAAAAATTATGTATTCCTAACTTTTAGCAAAGAAGTAAATATCGACCAAGAGCGTAGTTGTATTATTTGTTCTGATGGCAGTCAAGCAAAAATAGAGTATTTTGGAAATCCTTATAGTGAAAAAGGCAAGACTATTTGGCAACTTAACGTTCCTAAGACGGTACTTCTCCAATCTACAGGTGAATTCAAATTGCAAATTTATGCAAAAGACTTGGACGGTCAAGTTGTCAAAGGAAACAAAGGACTTGATGAAAACTCTTACAACGAGATAATCTATAAGTGCGATTTAGGTTATCCAAGTGTTTCAGTTTTCCCTAACGAAGGAAAGGTTACCAAGTTGTCAACCTTCAATTTCTCTTACGACCAAGATATTAGAGTCATCAACCCTGAAGCAATCCTTAACTTATATAATTCAGATAAATCGAATGTTATATATAGTTTTACTGCTAACGATTTGCATAAATCAGCTGATGACGAAAATGTCTTAACTTATACTCTTCCTGACGTATTGACTACCCAAGGTTCATATGTATTGAGTATTCCAGAAGGCGTATTCGGCTTAGGAAATGGTACTTCCATGTTAAATAACAGAGCTATGGAGATAAGCTATTCCATTACTGACAGAATGGAAGAATATGATGTCACCATCACTCCTGCAGACAACAGTCAAGTGAGCAGTTTGTATAAGTTTGTTATTACACTTAACAAATGGGATGCAGCAATTCCTTTTTATCGAAATAAAGAGAAGATAACTTTGACAGATTCCGAAGGTAATATCATTACCGAGGGAGAAGCAAGCATTGATGAAAACAGAACCGAAGCTAATCAATGTATCATCACTTTGAATAAGGAAATCTCTACTTCTGGAAGTTACAGATTGAACATTCCTGCTAAAGCGTTCATTGTTGACCACACTGGCAACTATTATTCTGATGCAATGTATTTTGAATATACTGTAAATGAGCTTCCGGCTCCTACAATAAAAGCCAACATTGTCCCTGTCAAATCAGAGAATAATGAACTTGAAAAACTACAAATCAACTTTGTTGATTACTCGTTTGTTGAAGTGGTTGATAAAAATGCAAGAATCATCATTAAAGATGCTGCAGGAAATACTGTATCTTCTGGTCGTTTAAGTGATGGAGAGACTTGGTCTCGCTTGAATGTTGTAATAGTTGGAGATCCTATAACTACAGATGGCACATATTTTGTGCATTTCCCTGCTCAATCAATTTGTTTAGGAAATCAAACTTATGACAAGGAACTTGTTTTAGAGTTTGTATATGACACAACAACTGCCATTGCAAATATAGAACAACCTTCTGATAGAACAGCTAAGATTTACAATCTCAATGGTTATCTCGTTGGGGAAGGAAATCCTTCGGAGGTATTAGCCAATAAGAAGGGTATCTTTATTGTCAATGGTAAAAAAGTCGTTTTGAAATAATCATCAATAACAATTATAATTATGAAAGCTTTTAAAACTTTATTCACTGTTGCATTGGCAAGTCTCAGTACTGCTGCCATGGCACAAGCCACCTACACAGACAAGGATGGCAATGAGTACACATTTAAGAAGCACGCTTTCCTTGATTTGCAAGGTGGTGCTCAGTACACACTTGGTGAGGCTAAGTTTGGTGACTTGATTTCTCCTAACGTTCAGTTGGGTATCGGTTACCAGTTCTCTCCAGTCTTCGGTATGCGTTTGCAGGCTAACGGCTGGCAGAGCAAGGGGGGCTGGAATGGTTATAAGGCAACTAAGGATGGTACTCCTTATACCGCCGATTACAAGTTTAAGTATGTAGCACCAGGCTTGGACTTTATGTTCAACCTCTCCAACCTCTTCTGTGGTTGGAATCCTAACCGCGTGTTCAATGTAGCTGCGTTCGTAGGTGGTGGTGCAAACTTTGCTTGGGGCAATGACGAGGTGAATGAAATTGCCGCTAACATTAAGGACCAACACAACTATCTCTTGGAGTATCTCTGGGATGGCACTAAGGTTCGTCCTTTCGGTCGTGCTGGTATCGACTTAGAGTTTAAGGTAAGCAAGTCTGTAAGCATCATGTTGGAAGGAAATGCCAACATCACTAGCGACAAATACAACTCTAAGAAAGCAGGTAACGCAGACTGGTATTTCAACGCATTGGCCGGACTTCGCATCAATTTGGGCAAGAGCCACACCAAGACAGAGCCTGTAAAGGAAGTTCCTGCTCCACGTCCTGTAGAGGAGTATGTAAAGCCAGAACCTAAGCCAGCTCCAGTAGAGGAGAAGAAGGTGGAGGAGATTCGTCGTGACGTATTCTTCGTTATCAACTCCAATAAGATTCGTGAGTCTGAGGACGCTAAGATCAAGGAAGTAGTTGACTACTTGAACCAGTATCCTGAGGCAAAGGTAGTCGTAACAGGTTATGCAGATGCCGGCACAGGTAATGACAGAATCAATGATGCGATTTCTGCAAAGCGTGCTGCAGCTGTAGTAAAGGCACTCAAAGAGAAATATGGTATTGAAGAATCCAGAATCACTGAAGATTCAAAGGGTGCTCGTGTTCAACCATTCTCTGAGAATGACAAGAACCGTGTTTCTATCATGGTTGCTAAGTAATGACATCTTGATAAAGAGCTTAGTAAGATATTTACTATAGGTAATAAAAAGTCCGAAACAGATAGCTGATATGGCTTCTGTTTCGGATTACTTTTTTTCTTATATTAATAAAGTTTAAAGTGGTCAACTATATTTTTTATAGTTTCTATCAGAATAATGCAATAGGCTTCAACTGCTTACGAAGCCGCTTTCATTGCTCTACGAAATAGGCTTCATTGACTATCGAAGCCGCTTTCATTTTTCAAGGCTTTTCTATTCAAAGTTTTCAATAGGGGTGCTGAGTAGTTACAGATCATTTTTCGTGCGGATTTCTTCAAAACTATAGCGAAAGTTGGTATCAACTTCGACTCTTCAAAGGGAATATAGGGGATTGGGTGATAGGGTAAATGAAAAAAGATAGAAAAAATTTTGTTTTTTGATTAAATAACCGTACCTTTGCAGCTAAAAATAATAAATTGTAAGTAAATGGGAAAGATTATATTGACGGGAGACCGTCCTACTGGTAAACTTCACTTGGGTCATTATATCGGTTCGCTTCAGCGACGTGTGCAGCTGCAGAATGCTGGCGACTTCGACAAAATGTTTGTGTTCATGGCTGATGTTCAGGCGCTGACTGACAACGCTGATAACCCAGAGAAGATTAGACAGAATATCACTGAGGTGGCTCTCGACTACCTTTCTGCTGGTCTTGATCCGCAGAAATGTACACTCTATATCCAGAGTATGATTCCGGAATTGGCTGAGTTGACTACCTACTTGATGAACCTTATCTCTGTATCTCGTGTGCAGAGAAATCCTACCGTGAAGACGGAAATCAAGATGCGTAACTTCGAGGCTAATATCCCATTGGGCTTCTTCTGCTATCCTGTGAGCCAGGCTGCGGATATTACTGCCTTCAAGGCTACTACCGTTCCTGCCGGAGAGGACCAGGAGCCTATGCTGGAGGTGACCCGTGAGCTGGTGCGCCGATTCAATCAGATCTATGCACCTGTATTGGTGGAACCTGAGATCCTGCTCCCTGAAAATGCGGTTTGCCGTCGCCTTCCTGGTACCGATGGTAAGGAGAAGATGAGCAAGAGCTTGGGCAACTGCATCTATCTGAGCGATGATGAGAAGACCGTTTGGAAGAAGGTGAAGAAGATGTCGAATGGTGAGCCTCGCATGAGCATGGAGGAGCCTGGACACTTGGAGGGCAATGCCGTGTTCACCTATATGGAGGCTTTCTCTACTGATGAGGACTTCGCTGAGTTCTGGCCTGAATTCAAATCTCTCGATGAACTGAAGGAGCAGTATGTGAAGGGTGGTATCGGTGATGGTACTTGCAAGAAGTTCTTGAACAGTGTGCTCAACAAGATGCTCGACCCTATCCGTGCCCGTCGTCATGAGTTTGAACAGGATATTCCTGAGGTGTTCAATATCCTGAAGAAGGGTAGTGAGGATGCGCGTGAATTTGCTGCGCAGACAATGGATGAGGTGCGCAAGGCTATGCGTATCGACTACTTCAGCGATGCTGCTTATATTGAGGAGCAAGCTGCGAAATATAGAACGCGTGAATAAACGAATATTACAATTAGCGGTACCGTCGATCATTTCTAATATCACGGTGCCGCTTTTGGGTTTGGTGGATGTTGCTATCGTCGGACATATCGGCGATGCGGCTTATATCGGTGCCATTGCCGTGGGATCGATGCTCTTCAACGTGGTATATTGGTTGTTCGGCTTCCTGAGAATGGGGACGAGCGGGATGACTTCGCAGGCGTTGGGCAGGAGAGACTTGGCGGAGGTGATGAGGCTCTTGGTGCGCTCTTTAGGCATCGGGGTGGGGATAGGTCTGCTCTTCTTCGTGCTCCAGAAATGGCTCATAGGGGGTGGTCTCTGGGCAATGTCGCCGGAGGCTGATGTGGTGGAGCTTGCCCGCAGATACTGCTATGTCTGCATCTGGGGTGCTCCTGCCGTATTGGGTCTGTATGGGTTCACGGGATGGTTTATCGGTATGCAGAACACCCGTATTCCGATGATAGTTTCGCTGACGCAGAATGTGGTGAATATCATCGCTTCTCTGCTGCTGGTCTTCGTGGGCAAGATGACGGTGGAGGGCGTGGCACTCGGTACGGTCATCGCCCAATGGTGGGGCTTCCTCATGGCGTGTCTGCTTTTCCGTCTTCATTATCGCCGGTTGGGTAAGTATGATTTCCGACAGCATCTCTTAGCTGCGGAACCTCTCAAACGGTTTTTCTCGCTCAACAGGGACATCTTTCTCCGTACGGTGTGTCTGGTGGCTGTCAACCTCTTCTTCACGGCTGCTGGTTCCAGGGAGAGTACCTTGGTATTGGCGGTGAACACCCTGCTGATGACGCTCTTCACCATCTTTTCCTACTTCATGGATGGTTTTGCCTACGCTGCTGAAGCCCTGAGTGGCAAGTATTACGGGGCTAAGAACATGGTGGCCTTTCGGGAAGTGGTGCGCAGGACGATGGGCTTCGGATTAGCGGTGGCTGCGGGGTTCACCTTATTATATATGATAGGTGGAGAAAACTTCTTAGTACTCCTGACGGATGATGAGCGGGTGATAACGGCTGCGGGTGATTACTTCTGGTGGGCGGTTCTGATACCCTTAGCTGGAATGGCGGCCTTTGTCTTCGATGGCATCTTCGTGGGCATCACTCAGTCGAAGTCGATGCTCTGTTCTACTGCCATCGCTTCCGCTTCCTTCTTCGCTCTGTTTTTCATCCTGCATCCGCTGATGGGCAATCATGCCCTGTGGCTGGCTTTCATCATCTATCTCGTTTTGCGTGGCATCGTACTGTATGTAATCTACCAAAATAAAATGTAGAAATATCGGATATTATTCTTGGAAAATTGCACACTAAAAAGTAGTGTGCGCATTTTTTAAGAAAAGCAACATTAATATAGTTTAAATCTTCCGCTTTTATTCTTTTTCTTAGCTGAAATTTAGTACTTTCGCAGCGTAAAACTTTAAAAATAAATAGAGTAAATGAAAGCAGAAGATTATTATCAACAAGGTAACGCCTGGCGCAAGCAAGGCGACTTTAAGCGTGCCATCGACTGTTATCTGGAGGCCATTGCGCTCGATCCGGAGAGTCCTGCCGTGGCTGCCAAGGAGATGCTGGATGATATCATGAGCTTCTATTGCAAGGACTACTACAATCCATAATAACCGACATGTGGACAACGGCAGTTTTGGTTTACTCCAAGCGTAAAGATAATTAGAACGAAAAGAATATGAGTAAGATTAAAGGGGCTATTGTAGTCGATACAGGGCGCTGCAAGGGATGTGCGCTCTGTGTGGTGGCTTGTCCTCAACATGTCATTGCATTAGCCGAGAAAAAAGTAAATGTGCATGGTTATCGCTATGTGGAAGCGGCTGTGCCGGATGCATGCGTGGGTTGCACTTCGTGCGCCATCGTATGCCCTGATGGATGTATTACCGTGTATCGTAAGAAGGAGAATGAATAATGGCTGAACAACAGAAACGTGAAATAACTTTGATGAAGGGTAATGAGGCGATTGCTCATGCCTGCATCAGATGTGGTGTGGATGGTTTCTTTGGCTATCCGATTACTCCACAGAGTGAGATTATAGAGACTTTGGCTTTGCTCAAACCTTGGGAGACTTCTGGTATGGTGGTGCTCCAGGCTGAGAGTGAGGTGGCTGCCATCAATATGGTCTATGGCGGTGCGGGTGCCGGTAAGCGTGTGCTTACTACTTCGTCCAGTCCGGGTGTGGCCTTGATGCAGGAGGGTATTTCCTATATGGCGGGTGCCGAGATTCCGGGTGTCATCGTCAACGTGCAGCGTGGCGGTCCTGGATTGGGTACTATCCAGCCTTCGCAGGGTGACTATTTCCAGGCTACCCGTGGTGGTGGTAATGGTGACTATAATGTGATTGTATTGGCTCCGGCTTCTGTGCAGGAGATGGCTGACTTCGTGGACTTGGCTTTCACCTTGGCTTTCAAATACCGTAATCCGGCGATGATCCTGAGTGACGGTGTCATCGGTCAGATGATGGAGAAGGTGACGCTTCCTCCGATGAAACCTCGCCGCACGGAGCAGGAGATTGCAGAGGAATGTCCTTGGGCTACCATCGGTCGTAAGAAAGACAGAAAGCCGAATATCATGACTTCCCTGGAACTGAAACCGGAAGTGATGGAGGAGCGCAATCTGATGATGCAGGAGAAATACAGGAAAATCCGTGAGACGGAGGTGCGCTACGAGATGCAGTATTGTGAGGATGCCGACTATGTGATCGTGGCTTTCGGCAGTGCTGCCCGTATTGCAGAGAAGAGTATCGAGAGTGCTCGTGAGCAGGGTATCAAGGTGGGACTTTTCCGTCCGATCACGCTCTGGCCTTTCCCTACTCAGGAAATCCATCACTTGGCTGAGAGCAAGAAGGGTATCCTTGTGGCTGAAATCAATGCCGGACAGATGGTGGAGGATGTACGCCTGGCTGTAAACGGTTTGGTGCCTGTAGCGCATTTCGGTCGTTTGGGTGGTATTGTGCCTGAACCTGAGGAAATTGTGGAGGCGCTCAAGCGATTAATTATTGATAAGAAATAAATTATACATTATGAATGATATAATTTCGCCAGAGAATCTGGTATATAAGAAACCGACATTGATGAACGATGTTCCGATGCATTATTGCCCGGGCTGTTCGCATGGTGTGGTGCATAAGCTTGTCGCCGAGGTGATTGAGGAGATGGGTATGGAGGATAAGACGGTGGGCGTTTGTCCTGTGGGCTGCGCTGTTTTCGCTTATCGTTATTTGGATATTGACTGGCAGGAAGCGGCTCATGGTCGTGCGCCTGCAGTGGCTACGGGCATCAAGCGTTTGTGGCCCGATCGTCTGGTGTTTACTTACCAGGGTGATGGTGACTTGGCCTGTATCGGTACTTGCGAGACGATTCATGCCCTAAACCGCGGTGAGCATATCGCCATTATCTTCATCAATAATGCCATTTATGGTATGACGGGCGGTCAGATGGCTCCTACTACTCTGCTGGGTCAGAAGACGGCTACCTGTCCTTACGGTCGCCAGCCTGATCTTCATGGTTATCCGCTCAATATCACTGAACTTGCCAGCCATCTGACGGGTACTTGCTATGTGACCCGACAGAGCGTGGAAACTGTAGCGAGCATCAGAAAGGCTAAGAAAGCTATCCGCAAGGCCTTTGAGGCGAGTATGCAGGGCAAGGGTTCCAGTCTGGTGGAAATCGTTTCTACCTGCAACAGTGGTTGGAAACTTTCTCCTGTGGAAGCTAATAAGTGGATGGAAGAGAATATGTTCAAGGAGTATCCTAAGGGAGACTTGAAGGATACGACGGGAATGTAAATAAGGATTGAAACAAATGAAGACAGAAATTATTATATCTGGGTTTGGTGGTCAGGGTGTTCTCTCTATGGGAAAAATCCTGGCTTATTCTGGACTGATGGAGGATAAAGAGGTGACTTGGATGCCTGCATACGGTCCGGAACAGCGTGGCGGTACGGCGAATGTGACGGTAATCGTGAGCGATGACCGTATCTCTTCGCCTATCTTGAGCCATTATGATGTGGCTATCGTACTGAATCAGCCTTCGCTCGATAAGTTTGAATCGAAGGTTAAGCCGGGCGGTGTGCTGATCTATGATGGTTATGGTATCATGAATCCTCCGCAGCGTAAGGACATCACCGTGTATCGTATTGATGCGATGGACAAGGCGGCTGAGATGAAAAACGCTAAGGTGTTTAATATGATTGTGCTGGGTGGTCTGCTGAAGGTTTGTCCTGTGGTGAGCACAGACGGTCTGAACAAAGCGCTCTTCAAGTCGTTGCCTGAGCGCCATCATGGTTTGATTCCACTCAATATGAAAGCGGTGGAAGAGGGCATGAAAATCATAGAAAAGATGTAAGTGTGATATAAGTCCTGTTCGTGCAAGGCGAGAACAGGCTTAAGGGTCTAAAAAAAAGTCCCACAGATTTCACGGATATCCACAGATTTATTTCTCTTCAAAATATCTGTGTTAATTTGTGAAATCTGTGGGACTTTAATATTTTATCGGTCTATGTAAGACCTATGTAAGTCCGTGAGATCTGTGGGGCTATATATTTTACTTGTTTTCTGCATCAATAGCCTTGATCTTCTTTTTTACCAGTTCGAGATCATCCTTGAGCTTCTGCACCTTGCGGTTCATTTCCTCTACGAGACTGTTGCCCTTCTTGCTGGCAGCATTGAGGAAGCCGAGGTTGTTCTCATAGGTGGTGATATCATTGCGCAACTGGTCGTAGCGGCGCAAGAGTCGTCCACGCTCATTGTCCAAGGCATCAGAACCCTTCTCAGCCACATTCTTCAGATTGCTCTTGAAATAGTCGAGACGGCGCTTGGCGTTGCTGATGTGCAAGTCCTTATAGATCTTGTCGAGCACTGCGTGATACTCCTTGTAGATATTGTCCTTTTCCTTGAAAGGCACATGACCGATGGAGTTATATTCCTCTGTCAGCTTCTGCAGTGCCTGCTGCACGTTCTCTACAGGGTTTTCGAGCAAGTCCTTCAGCTTAGCCACTACTTCGCGCTTCTTCGCCAAGTTGCTGTGCTCCGTGTTTCTGGTGCCCGCATTAGCCTTGTTGCGAGCCTCGAAGAATTTGTTGCAAGCATCGAGGAAGTCCTTCCAGAGCAGTTCACCCTGTTTGCGAGGCACAACACCCACGGTCTTCCATTCTTTCTGCAGCGCAATAATTTTGTCGCCCGTCTTCTTCCAGTCCGTGCTATCAGCAAGTTGCTGTGCCTTCTTGACGAGTTCGTGCTTCTTTTCCAAATTGCTGGAATATTGCGATTTCAGTTCCTTGAAGAACTCAGCCTTCTTGCTGAAGAACACATCATTGATGGTGCGGAAGCGCTCAAAGATCTTCACATTCATTTTCTGAGGAGCAAAACCGATTTCACGCCATTCCTGTTGCATAGCGATTACCTCCTTGGTAGTAGCCTCCCACTGTGCAGCGGTCTTGATGGCATCCAGGTCGATAGCCTCCAACTTCTCGCAAAGTGCCGTCTTCAGTTCGAGATTCTTCTCTTCCTTAGCGCGGATATCCTCAAAGTACTGCTGATGCTTCTTGTTAATCACGGTGCTGGCAGCCTTGAATCGGCTCCAGATTTGCTCGCGCAATTCCTTGGCAACAGGACCGATTTCACGGTACTGCTGGTGCAAGTCCTGCAACTGATGGAAGGCAGAGATGACATCCTCTTCCTCATCGAGTTTTTCGGCAGCTTCGCAGAGCGCAGTCTTTGCCTCGAGGTTTTTCTTGAAGTCATATTCACGTGCCTCACTGTTGAGCTTCAGAAGGTCGTAGAACTGCTCCACGTAGAGCTGGTAGTTGCGCCACAGCTCATTCGCCTTGTCGGCAGGCACGGCCTTGATATCTTTCCATTCCTGCTGCAGGGCCTTGAAGTCATTATATGATTGGTTAGCTTCCTCAGGAGAGGTAGCCATTGCCTTGATCTTTTCAATAATCTCAAGTTTTTTGGCTAAATTTTCCTGCTTTTCCTCTTCTTGCTCCAAGAAGATCTTGGCGCGTTTTTCCTTGATGATCTGCATTTCAGCCTTGAAGGCTTCTTCTGTGTCATCAGGTAGAAGTACGAATTTTTCCGGGTCACCACCTTTTTCTAAATACTCCTTAGTTTGAGCATCTCGTTCTGCGAGGTGAATCTTGTAGAAAGTTGTCTTCAGATGGTCGAGCTCTTCCTTGTTAGGAGCTTCGGCACTGCGAGCGATTTCTTTCACTCTTTCGAGCACTTCCTGCTTGGTGGCATACGCCTTCTTGGCAGGTTCTTCCATGGTTCCCTGTAAAAGGGCATTTTCTTGAGAGTCCATCATTTCACTGTATTTAGTTTATGATTCGATTTCTTGGCAGATAATGGTGCCGCTATCTGCCACATACACACACAATAATTTTGCAAACTTAAGTAAAAAAAGCGAAAAATCCTAATTTTATTTTTTATTTTTGCTTTTATCCTCGCTTTTTTATATTTTTTTATCATTATTTTCTGACTTCTTGTATTCTTCTGGCGCTGTCCATGCGCTATGCGGCACTTGGCTCCTTCCTTAGAGCAAGCGCTTATAGCGCAAGAATCCCCACGTCAATCCAGATACGACGATAGAGATAAGGATGGCGATGCCAAAACCGATGGAGCTGTTTTCCATACCGTTGATGAGGTTCATTCCGAAGAAGGATGAAATCAGGGTAGGCAACATCATGACGATACTGATGGATGTCAAGGTACGCATCGTGGTATTCATGTTGTTGTTGATGATGCTGGAATAGGTGTCCATCGTGGATTCCAGAATATCTGAATAGATATTGGTGGTTTCTCGCGCCTGGGTCATCTCGATGTTGACATCCTCAATCAGGTCGGCATCCAACTCATCCACCTGGAGTTTGAACTTCAGTTTGGACAGCAGGTTTTCATTGCCTCGGATGGAGGTAATGAAATAGGTGAGGGAATCCTGCAGACGTGACAGACCGATCAGGCTTTCATTGTTGACGCCATGATCCAGGTTGCGCTTGGCTTTCTCGATGAGCGAGTTGATCTGCTTGAGTCGCTTCAGATACCATACGGCAGAGGAAAGGAAGAGACGGAAAATCATGTCCACATAGTCGGTGAAGCCTTCACCTCGCTTCTGCTGGAAACTCACGAAATCAATCATCATGTTGGTTTCGTAATAGCAGACGGTGATGGTGACATCCCGCTTGTGGATGATACCCAATGGCACGGTAGTATAAGGCGTGCGGCTTCTGATTTCCTTGACATAAGGAATACGGAGGATGATGAGCATCCAGCCATCGTCGTATTCGTAGCGGGCACGCTCATCGGTATCACTGATGTCCGAGAGGAAATAATCAGGGATTTTGAATTCGTCTTCCAGCAAGCGCTGGTCTTCGTCGGTTGGACAAGTTACTTGTATCCAGCAGTTAGGCTGCCATTCATTGATAGCCTGCAGATGATTCTCTGTATTCCAATATGTTCTCATTGTTGCTAATCTCCACAAAATAAAAGTTTGGGGTATGGAGATTAACTATGCCCCCAAAGCGGTGAATGGGTTTCTTTCTGCTGAATCTCCACGCCTACAATTCATTGTTGTTGTCCGCGTGATAATCGTCCATTTGTTTAATATTTAAAATTTCGGCTGCAAAGGTAACTAAAATAAACCAAAATGGCAAAAATAAAGCCGGGAATTTTCTTCCCGGCCCTATATTTTTAACCTTTTTGTAATTTATTTGGTTGGAATCTCGGCAAGCAACTGTTTCATGAGATTCCAGAATGGTGCTACGCAACTGATCTGGCAACGCTCAAACTGGGTGTGAGGGCTGCAGAGGGTAGGACCGAAGGATACGACATCGAGGTGTGGATATTTGCCCAAGATGATAGAGCACTCCAATCCGGCATGAACTGCCTGCACCTTGCCGTCTTCGCCGTTCTGCTCCTTATATACCTTGAGTACATGCTTCAGAATGTCACTGTCTGGGTTTGGATTCCAACCGCCATAGCTGCCGCTGAATTCCACCTTCATGCCTGCCATAGAGAAGCAGCTCTCAAACATGGTGGCGATGTAAGCCTTGTAACCTTCGTGTGATGAACGGGCGAGAATCTTGATGGCAGCCTTTCCTTCGCCAATCTCTACGATGGCAAGGTTGGATGAGGTTTCTACGATTTCTGGCATAGATGGAGCCATGCGCAGTACGCCGTCGTGGCAAGCATAGATGGCATCTACGAGATTGTCCTGTATCTCCTGTGGTACTTCCATCTTAGGAGTCTCTACGTTCTCTGTGAAGAATTCTATCTTCTCGATGTTCTCGATGCCCTTGAATTCATCCTGGAGCTCTTCCTTCCAGTCTGCTACCAAGTCCTGGAGTGCCTCTACGTTCTCCTTTGGCAAGGTGAGTACAACCTCTGCCTCGAATGGGATGGCATTGCGCATATTACCTCCGTTCCAGGAAGCAAGACGAGCGTCGAGTTCGGCAATGGCTTCACGTACGAAACGAACCATGCATTTGTTGGCGTTGGCACGACCTTCGCAGATTTCGATACCAGAGTGACCGCCCTTCAAGCCCTTCAAGGTTACCTTGACAGCAGCATCTTCCTGGTCGGTTTCTACTTCCTTATAGTCGAGGGTTGCAGTAATATCAATACCACCTGCACTACCGATGACGAATTCACCCCAAACCTCAGTATCGAGATTGAGCAGGATGTCGCCGTTCAGTTCACCTTCAGGGAGTTCGTTGGCACCAAACATACCAGTCTCTTCATCGCGTGTGATGAGACCCTCTACCGGGCCGTGCTGCAAGTCTTTTGCCTCCATGACAGCCATGATAGTAGCCACGCCCAGACCGTCGTCGCTACCGAGGGTAGTACGGTTGGCATGAACCCAGTCGCCATCGATGATCGTCTCGATAGGATCGGTTTCAAAATTGTGCTTGCTATCTTTCGCTTTCTGAGGCACCATATCCATGTGCGCCTGCAGGATAACGCCCTTGCGGTTCTCCATACCAGGAGTAGCAGGTTTGCGCATCACGATGTTGCCTGCAGGATCCTGAAAAGCCTCTACACCAGCTTCCTTTGCCCAGTTGAGCAAGTAAGCCTGAATTTTCTCCAAATGTCCTGATGGACGTGGAACTTGTGTCAATTTGTCGAAGTTACGCCAGATTTCTACTGGGTTCAGATTCTTAATTTCAGCCATAATACTTTATTTAATTAGAAATACTTTTTTTAATGAGAAATTAGAAATGAGAAATGGTTTTTAAATCTTTCTCATTTTTCTTATCCGTGAACGAGAGCGAGATCCATGCATAGATGCCCAGCAGGATGACGAGCAGGGTCTGGATGGAGTGGACAATCAGCACGAAGAACAAGGCATCGTTTGATGAAATGCCATAGAGAATGAGCATCGTCTTCACGGCAAAATGCCAAGGTCCTGCTCCATTCGGGGTAGGCACAACAACGGCGATACTGCCGATGATGAAAGTTACCAGTCCGCACATCACGCTGAGATGACTCGTTGCCTCAAAGCATTGGAAGGTGAGGAAATAGTGCAGGAAATAGCAGAGCCAGATGCCCAGGGTGAAACCGATGAAAAGCGGTACGTTCCTGACACCCTTGAGCGATGCAACTCCCTGCCAGAGTCCCTGAAGGGTGGCTTTCACCTTATTATATATAGAAAGTTTCTTGAGCAGGAAATGCAACAGGATGAGGATGGCTATGCCGCAAATGGTAGTAACGATGTATCCCGTGGCAGTAAACTGGTGCAGAATGCTTTCCATGCTGGTGCCTGTCTTGTCGAAGAAATTGAGGAACACCGGTATCTGCAGGAGGAAAACGCAGCCGGCAATGAGCAAAACCACCAGAGAGTCGATGATGCGCTCAGTCACCACGGTGCCCAAGGACTTGGGGAATGAGATTCCCTCCCAGCGTTTCAGTACACCGCAGCGGGCAAACTCTCCAATGCGAGGCACCAGCAAACTTAGGGCATAACTCATGAAAATGGAGTTGACGCTGACACTACTTCGAGGGTGCTCTCCAATGGGGTCGAGTGTCTGTTTCCATCTCCAACCACGGAAGGTCTGAGCCAAGATACCGAACGGGAATGAAAGGAGCATCCAGGTCCAGTTCATCTTGTGCAGCAGGATGTCTTTCACCTGCTGGAAATCGAATCCACGGTACATCCAGTAGAGGATAGCACCTCCCAAGAGGAGTGACCAACCCACCTTCAATATATTGTTTATCGTCTTCTTGATATTCATAGTTGGTGCAAAGGTACGATTTTTATCTGCAATAGCGAATGAAAAACATTACTTTTTAGCATGTAAGTGATTATTTTTAGCATAAATAAACATCAGGAGCACTTTCCTACTGCATGAATCTTGGCTTCCTGTGCCGTCTGTTCAGATGCTGATTTTGTGAAAAGTTGATAATTTAACAGAGTTAACTGCATGAATATCAAAAAAAAATAGTAAATTTGCAGAATTATTGGGTGATTTGTCGCATTGCATGGTCGAAAAAGGAATGAGACGCATCACTTCTTGAAAACAACTTATAAATTAGCATGAAAGCGGTTAAACCAAAGAAAAATCTCGGTCAGCATTTCTTGACCGACCTGAATATAGCTAAGCGTATTGCCGATACGGTGGATGCTTGTCCTGATATTCCTGTGCTGGAAATAGGTCCTGGCATGGGCGTTCTTACCCAGTATCTTGTGGAGAAACCTCGTCTGGTAAAGGCTGTAGAAATCGACTCAGAATCGGTGGCTTATCTGCATGAGAATTTCCCTCAGCTCCAGGATCGTATCATCGGTGAGGATTTCCTGCGTATGGATCTCAACCAGATTTTTGACGGAGAGCAGTTTGTGCTTACCGGCAACTATCCGTATGATATTTCCTCTCAGATTTTCTTCAAGATGCTCGACTACAAGGAACTCATTCCATGCTGTACGGGTATGATTCAGCGAGAGGTGGCTTTGCGCATTGCTTCAGAACCAGGAAACAAGGCCTATGGCATTCTAAGTGTGCTGATTCAGGCTTGGTATGATGTGGAGTATCTCTTCACGGTGGATGAGGGGGTGTTCAATCCGCCTCCAAAGGTGAAGAGCGCCGTCATCAGAATGACCCGCAATGATGTGAAGGAATTGGGGTGTGATGAAAAACTCTTCAAGCGTCTCGTCAAGACCGTGTTCAACCAGCGCAGGAAAATGCTCCGCGTCAGTCTGAAACAGATGTTCCCGGGAATGACTCCACGTGAGGACTTCTATACCACAGACATCATGACCAAGCGCCCGGAACAGCTCACTATCCAGCAGTTTGTGGAACTCACCAACTATGTGGATGAGGAACTGAAACGCCTGGAAAGCGCAAAATAATTAGCAGATAATTTGGCTAATTGATAAGAAATGCCTATTTTTGTGGCGGAAAAGAAGTCCTATGGGCGGAAAAGAAATAGAAACTAACAATAACAAGTAATAAAATATAGAATTATGATAGACGTAAAAGAAACTTTGAGTTCAGCAGGTGAGCGTATGGAGATGGCAGCGATGTATCTCGCAGAGGAGCTCTCTCATATTCGTGCAGGACGTGCCAATGTGGCTATCCTTGATGGTGTAAGAGTCAACAGCTATGGCAGTATGGTACCGCTCAATCAGGTGGCTAATATTACCACTCCTGATGCCCGTACCATCGCTATCCGCCCTTGGGACAAGAAGGCCATCAAAGATATCGAAAAGGCTATTATGGACAGTGGTGTGGGTATCACTCCTGAAAACAATGGTGAAATCGTACGCCTGGGTATTCCTCAGCCAACTGGTGAGCGCCGTAAGGAACTCGTGAAGCAGTGTGGCAAGATTGCTGAGAAGGCTAAGGTGGAGGTGCGCAATGTGCGTAGCGAAATCAAGGACAAACTGAAGAAGGCTATCAAGGACGGTCTTTCTGAGGATTTGGAGAAGGACGCTGAGAACGAGTTGCAGAAATTGCACGATAAATACATCAAGCAGCTTGAGGCGCTGATGGCTGCGAAGGAAAAAGAAATCATGACCGTATAGTCTTACTGACTCTTTGACAATCATTATTGCAGTGAGTAGATGAAAGGACTAGTCATCAAAAATACAGGAAGCTGGTACACCGTCAAAACTGACGATGGCCAGCTTATTGAAAGTAAAATCAAGGGTAATTTCCGATTGAAGGGCATCCGCAGTACCAATCCTGTGGCTGTGGGTGATTATGTGGAAATTATCACCAATCAGGAAGGTACGGCTTTTATTTCTGCTATTGAGGATAGGCGTAATTATATTATCCGAAAGTCGCCTAATCTCAGTAAACAGAGTCATATCCTCGCCGCCAATGTCGATCAGGCTTTGTTGGTGGTCACTGTCAACTATCCGCAGACTTCCACCACTTTTATTGATAGATTCTTGGCCAGTGCTGAGGCTTATAGCGTGCCGGTCATCCTCGTGTTTAATAAGCACGACCTCCTCTCTGAAGAGGAATTGCATTATGAGAAGATGATGTGTACGCTCTATGAGACCGTGGGCTACAAGTGCGTTGAGATCTCTGCTGAAACGGGAGAGGGCGTGGAACAGTTGTTTCCTATCCTGAAAGACAAAATTACTCTCCTGAGCGGCAATAGTGGTGTGGGGAAGTCAACGCTCATCAACCGCCTGATTCCTCATGCTTCCCAGCGTACTGCAGAAATCAGCGATGCGCACAATACGGGTATGCACACCACCACATTCAGTGAGATGATTGAACTGCCTGAGGGGGGGTATCTGATAGATACTCCGGGCATCAAGGGCTTCGGTACGTTTGATATCGAGAAAGAAGAACTGACCAGTTATTTCAAGGAAATCTTCCATTTCTCCAAGGACTGTCGTTTTTCCAACTGTACGCATACCCACGAACCGGGTTGTGCTGTCATCAAGGCGGTGGAAGATCACTTCATTGCCGCCAGCCGATACCAGAGTTATTTGTCCATGCTCGAAGACAAGGACGAGAACAAGTATCGTGAGGCGTTTTGATGAAATGAGAAATGAGAAGTGAGAAGTGAAGAACGAAGAATAAAGGAACATATTCATGGCAAAGCAAGAACAGAAGGACATAAAGCAACGTATTGAGCAGGGGGAGTTTGCTCAGAGTGCAGAGATCAGTGCAAGCTATCTGGATGAGGATATTCTCATCATTGATAATATCAAGGTACTTGCCAATCCAGATCCTGTGAGACTCCAGATGAATATGGTTGCTTCTTGCCAGAAAGGAAATCTGAAGCTGGAAGTAAATGGTAAAACGGTGGAAGTGGGCAAAAACGATATCTTCGTTTGTCCGCCTAATTCTGTTGTGGATATCATTGAGTTTTCATCTGATTTCACCTGTGTGGCGCTCTGTGTCACCAACCATGGTATGCAGAATATCCTGCGATCACATATTAATGTGTGGAATCGCGCCATGTATGTGGACAAGGTTTCTGTCATCAGGATGACGAGCGAGGAAATGCTGTTCTATGCCAAGTTTACTGAACTGGTGCGTCTCTGTCTGGATGAAGAGCGCATGGAGCATTCTTCCTGGAATCCTTATCGCCGCGAAATTGTGGAAACCTTATTGAAAACGGCACTTCTCGCCCTTTGTAATGCTTTCACGACCGAGGTGGCTGATGTAGCTAAAAACAATTCTTCGACTTATGATATATTCGACAGATTCCTGGTGATGCTGCAACAGAATGAGGTGAAACACAAACCTGTGGAGTTCTTCGCCCAGCAGTTGTGCATTACTCCGAAATACCTTTCCATCGTCTGCAAGCGCCATAGCAATAAGACGGCTATTGAATGGATTACGGAATACACGCTTTCGGATATCACTTACTACCTGCGTTCCACGAATAAGTCTATCAAGGAAATATCTGGTATCTTAGGCTTCTCCAATACCTCGTTCTTCGGTAAGTATGTAAGGGAACATTTCAAGATGTCGCCGCTGAAATACAGGATGAGCCTGAGAGGTAATAGTATAAATAAATAATAATTAATATAGAAATCATGGATAATAGAAAAGTAGCCCTTATTACGGGTATTACGGGTCAGGACGGCTCTTATTTGGCAGAGTTACTATTAGAGAAAGGTTACGATGTGCATGGCACCATTCGCCGTTCTTCTACTGACTACCGCGAGCGTATCGCTCATCTGGAAGGTAAACCTAATTTCCACCTTCATTATGCCGACTTGGGCGACTCTATGAGTATCATTCAGGTGATGAACAAGGTGAAACCAACCGAAGTTTATAACCTGGCAGCCCAGAGTCACGTTCAGGTAAGTTTCGATTCTCCTGAGTTTACAGCCGACGTAGATGCTACAGGTGTGCTCCGTATCTTGGAGGCTATCCGCCAGTGCGGTCTGGAGAAGATCTGCCGTATGTATCAGGCTTCCACATCTGAGCTTTATGGCAAGGTAGAGGAGGTTCCTCAGAACGAGAATACACCATTCCACCCATATTCCCCATACGCCGTAGCCAAGCAGTACGGTTTCTGGATTGTCAAGGAGTATCGTGAGGCTTACAATATGTTCTGCTGCTCTGGTATCCTCTTCAATCATGAGAGTGAGCGCCGTGGCGAGACTTTCGTTACCCGCAAGATCACTCTTGCTGTAGCCCGCATCAAGCAGGGTAAGCAGGAGAAACTCTATCTTGGCAACCTGGATTCTTTGCGCGACTGGGGTTATGCGAAGGACTATGTAGAGTGTATGTGGCTCATCCTCCAGGCAGAGAAGCCAGAGGACTTCGTGATTGCTACCGGTAAGCAGCACTCTGTAAGAGAGTTTGCTCAGTTGGCTTTCCATCATGTAGGTATCGAACTGAAGTGGGAAGGCAAGGATGAGAACGAGAAGGGTATCTGCGTAGAAGGTCCTGAGAATCTGATTGGCAAGACCCTCGTAGAGGTTTCACCAGATTTCTACCGTCCAACAGATGTAGTCAATCTCTGGGGTGATCCTACCAAGGCCAAGGCAAAGCTCAACTGGAATCCTAACACCACCTCTTTCGAGGAATTGGTGAAGATCATGGTAGAGAGCGATATGGCCAAGGTTGCTGCCGAAGATGCAGGTCAGAAGGTTCGTTGCAACCTCGTGGAATATCTTGAGAAGGGTATCGTGAAGTAATTATCGATTTTTTTATAATGATATAAAGGGTGTGGCATCAGTCACACCTTTTTTTGTTCTGAAGGGTCTCATAAACTTCCCCACAAAGTTCTCATAAGCTTCCCCACAAACTTCCCACAGATTTCACTGATTTCACAGATTTTTTTGCTTCAAAAGATCTGTGTAATTTGTGGAACTTTATAGTCTCTGCGAGGTTTATATAAGATCTGTGTAAATCTGTGAAATCTGTGGGACTTAAAAAAATCAGCGGTCTATATGGGAACTATGTAAATCTGTGGGATTTTATGTTTTATCTGATGAAAATGCTGGAAATCGTGGGAAAAAGTCAGAAAAAGGCGACAGATAAATGTAACAAATCGGTAAAAATATGCTAAAAATCGTTCATTTGCAGCAAATTGAATGATTTTACCATTTTATGAACGATAAGTGCTAATGCCTTTTTGAGAAAGTTACTATCTTTGCAGCGTGAAAACAACAATATATATTTTAGGTTAATAGGTTAATAGGTTTTAGGTTTATTTTTGTTTAGGTAGAATTTAGTACAAAGGAAAAAAACGAGAACGCTGTGACAGCGCCCTCGTTTTTTTTGTTTGTATCCCCTTTTGATAGCGGATACCTATTTTCTTTTTCAATAAACTTAAAAATGCTCTACTTGAGATGCTTTGTATAGAACAGCCTCTTATACCAAGTGAGCGATGATTTCCTCGCGAGAAGCAGGAAGCATATCAATCACTGGAATCTCTGGCATTGTGTAGCAACCTGGTTGCAGGCGCATAGAAGCACGAGCTACGTTCACCAATACCTGAGCAGTAAGAGCAGGGTTGTTGATGCTCATGTTGAATTCGAAGCGCTGGTTCTGAGTCTTACCAGAAACACCCTTGCGAATCAGGTTCACACCATGACCCATATCCTTCACGTCGTCAACAGAAGCTACTGCGAATACGTGGGTCTCATCGTTAGCGAAATAAGGGTCAGCCTTGATTTCAGCAGTAACAGCCTCAAGAGTAGCACCTTCTTCCAACTCTACATAAACCATACGACGGTGGATGCTTTCACCCAATGGGATGGTAACAGAGAGTGCATTCTTAACACCCTTCTTGCTTTTCACGCAAACAGAGTGCCCCATGCTCATACCAGGACCGAAGTTGGTATAAGTCAAACCCTTTGGAGCAAGACTCTCCATGAGTACACGTACGATAGAGTCTGAACCTGGATCCCAACCGGCAGAGATAACACTTACCTTGCCAGCCTTCTTGCAGTTCTCCATCTGCTTGGTGCGGTAGTCGAGGATGCTGGTGTGGATGTCGAAGCTATCAACGGTGTTGATGCCAAGAGCCACAATCTTCTCAGCATATTCTGGACATGAACGGGTAGGAGCAGCTAAGATGGCAACATCTACATCTTTCAACTTTGTGATGTCATCTACTACTTCATACTGAGCCAATTCAGCAGGTTTGTCCTTATCGCCCTGACGACGTACTACACCTGCAATCTCGAAGTCTGGAGCTGCCTCAAGAGCCTCTACAGAAAACTTACCAATGTTGCCGTATCCTACAACGGCTGCTCTGATCTTTTTCATTTCTTTTATTGTTGTTTATTGTTATTATTATATTCTCAATTTTATTCTGAATCTATCCGAATTCTCTTTCGAATCTATTTCTTTGCAATTGTTTTTAGCATGACATTGCAATATTGTTTTGGTTTTATTTCTATTTCGGTTGCAAAATTATAGCTTTTCTTTGAGATAATGAACAAAATAACAGATTTTTAACTATCTGAATGTGCAAAAAGTAATAAAATTATATATATTAGGTATTTGTTGCTTGTAAATTGTAAGGATGGCGACTTTTCCACCTTATAGTTTGATGTTTTCGTTGAAAAATATGAATAATTGTTACTTTATTTGCGAGTTTGATAATTTAATGCTATATTTGCAGCCGAAGTGAGTGACGTATTTATAATTTGTCGCCTGAAAGGGTGGCAAGATAACATAACCAAAATTAGAGGAGATGTAAAAAAGATGAAAAAAACAATTTTAAGTTTAGGATTTTTGCTCGCCGTTTCTCTTTCGGGTTTTGCGCAGAATGAAATCGGACAGAAGACCGTGAATGGAGTGGAGCAGAAGAAGTCAGATAATGGGGTGGAGCAAAAGAAGATGGAGAATGCAATGAAGTCGGTAGAGAAAGAGCAGCAGGTTGCATTGTCTCATGCCGGCACTTTCGCCAAGAGGTTTGAAACTTTTGTCAAGAGTGCTGCTGCCAACAGGGAATTGTCTGATGCCCAGAAAGAAAAGATAGACTCTACTTATCAGGCTTATTTGGAGGAATACAGTATTGTGAAAGATTCTATCAGCGATGAGGATGTGCGCCGCGTGAGCAAAGCCAAGGTGGCTTACCAGAAACTGCAGGTGCGCAACTTTACTGACAAGACTACTGATCAGGTTACTGATGTGGCCAATACGATAGGCAGAAAAGTCTCTAAGGTTTTCAAGCGTACCAAGAAAAAGGTGCAGGGAGCCATAGAGGGATTCAAAAAAGAATAATTAAGTAATTCCTGTTTTCTCTGACAGATCCCTCATTAAAAAGGTCCCACAGATTTCACAGCAGGTCCGTATAAAACTCTGTGGGGCCTTTTTCTGAACTTACCTTTATTTCTTTATGATTTTTTCCACATCATCAATAGACCGGTTAAACGGACCGTTGTGCTCCAGTTTGATCGTGCACATGGCAGCTGCAAATTTTCCAGCTTCCGTAGGAGTTGCACCCTGCAGTCTCTTATACAGATAACCAGCCGAATAAGTATCTCCGCATCCTGTGGCATCTACTACTTCGTGAGGAGGATAGGCAGGAATCTCATAGAACTTATCATCTACATAGACGAGGGAACCTTCGCTGCCAAGGGTGATAATCACCTCGGTGACTCCCCAGGCATGAATCAGTTTTGCTGCCTCATGGGCATCTTTCAGACCCGTGATGGTTTCCATTTCTGTCTCGTTCACCTTCAGGTAGTAGGTATGCTTCAGTACCTTCAACTTCTCTTTCCAGTCGATAGGATACACCTTCTCGTCTCTCACCTCGCGCAGATAACCCTGAACGTCGATTGAAACCCTTCCCTTACTAGACAGATATTCCACCACCTCCGTTGGAAAATCATCAGCCAACAGACTACCTAAATGGAAAACCTTGGCATCTACATGCTCCAACTGCTGGATGGTAAACGGATCGGCCTTTGCCAATACGCGCTGTTTGCGCTCATTCTGGTTTTCTCCATAGATATTCTCGAAGAACACTGTGTTGCGGGAGGCATTCATCGATACGTCGATGCCAGCCTTGAGCATCTTCTCTACTGGTTCCTTTTCTGTAGGATCCATGGCTGTAACCAATGAAAAAGTTACATCCTTGGGAAGCTGGTTGATGGCATATGAGAAATAGAATGAGGTGCCGCCAGCCATATAGACGGTACGGTTTGGAGTCACAATCTTGTCTTTTGTGATGTGACCGATACAACAGATATCTTTCATTATAATCGTTTTTATTTCTGATGAGCTGAGCCTTCACAGGAGGCTCACTTCTTTGTTCTTTTTGCAAAACGGTTGCAAAGTTACTAAAAAACCGGGAAAAAGAAAAAGTTTTCTTTCTGTTTCTGAGAAATAAAATCGATTTTATTTTGTTTTGTCCCTGATTCTGATTACCTTTGCACTCGAAATTGAATAAAAACTCAATAAAAACAACTATTGATAGATTTAGATCATGTGGTTTGATGGATTAATCAACGTACATTCGGCGGTGCAAGGCATCGTCATTCTTTCCTTGATTTGTACTTTGGGCCTTGCGCTTGGTAAGCTCCATATCAAAGGCATATCATTGGGAATCGCTTTCGTCTTTTTCGTGGGAATCGTAGCCGGACATCTCGGTCTGACTGTCGATCACAATATGCTGGAGTTTGCTGAAAGCTTTGGTCTCACCATGTTTGTCTATGTGCTCGGACTCTACGTGGGTCCTAACTTCTTTGGTTCCATGCGCCACGAGGGTATTTCGCTCAACCTCTGGAGTATGGCGGTCATCTTGGTGGGCACGCTCTTCTCACTGCTCCTGTGCTGGGTGCTTCCTGTGAGTTTGCCGGATATGGTGGGCATCCTCTGTGGTGCTACTACCAATACACCTGCACTCGGTGCTGCCCAACAGGCTTTGCAACAGTTGGGCATGCCGAGTGGTGGTGCTGCCTTGGGCTGTGCGGTCACTTATCCCTTGGGCGTTGTGGGCGTCATCTTAGCGATGATGCTGCTGCGTAAACTCTTTGTGAAACCTGAGGATCTGCAAATCAGAAGCAATGATGATGACGACCATACTTCTATCGGACAGTATCTGATTGTGAATCCGGCACTCAATGGTAATACGATTGCAGAAATCTCCATGCTTACTCACCGTAAGTTTATCATCTCTCGTGTCTGGCGTGGTAAACAGGTGATTGTGCCACAAGCTGATACCGTGCTTCATACAGGCGATAATGTGCTGGTGGTGACGAATAAGGACGAGGTGTCTGCCATGCAGATTCTCTTCGGTAAGAAAGTGGATAAGGAGTGGAATAATGATAAGGTGGACTGGAATGCCATTGATGCCAAGGTGGAAAGCCGCATCATCGTGGTTACCCGTCCGGGACTCAATGGTAAGCGACTCGGACATCTTCAGATGCGCAACAGCTATGGTGTGAATGTGAGCCGTGTGCTCCGTGGTGATATCCGACTGTTGGCTACCGATGATCTGCGACTTCAGTATGGCGACCGCCTTACGGTAGTGGGTGATCCTACCAGTATCGATCATGTGGAACAGTTCTTGGGTAATGCTGTCAAAACACTCAACGAACCTAACTTGGGTGCTATCTTCCTCGGAATCATCTTAGGTCTTGCCGTTGGCACGATTCCGCTTAACATCCCTGGCATGTCGGCTCCGGTACGTCTCGGTATTGCCGGTGGACCTATCGTGATGGGTATTCTGATAGGTGCCTTGGGTCCTCGTGTACATTTTATTTCCTATATGACCCGCAGTGCAGGTTTGATGTTGCGCGAGTTGGGGCTTGCCTTGTATTTGGCGTGCTTGGGTCTGGAGGCGGGCGGTCAGTTCTTCGAGACAGTTGTCCGTCCCGAAGGTCTGATGTGGGTAGGCATCGGCTTCCTCATCACACTGGTTCCTGTTGTCATTGTAGGTTTCATCATTCTGAAAACCAAGAAGTATGATTTCGGAAGCATCTGTGGCATCCTCTGTGGAAGTATGGCCAATCCGATGGCGCTGAATTATGCCAATGATACCTTGGATGGGGATACGCCAAGTATCACTTACGCTACGGTTTATCCCCTGGGTATGTTTGTCAGAGTGATTATCGCTCAGATTCTCGTTATGTTCTTTGTCTGATAACCATCAGCGTAGTTATCAGGCAAAGGGCAGGTTACCTGAAAAGGGGTGACTATCTGAAGAGGGAGAAGTTGACGCTGCCGTAACTTCTGTGCTCTAAAAATCTCGGATGGGCGGAAAAGTCATGGTTCTTGCCATGCTCGAAAACGAAGATGCCATCCTCGTTGAGCAGCTCGCCGTTTAATACTAAGTCTGGAATCTTTGCCAGGTCTTCCAAAGCATAAGGAGGATCGGCAAAGATGAAGTCGAACTTCTGGTGGCAGGATTTCAGGAAGCGGAACACATCGCCACGTACCAGGATGTTTCTGTCTTCATTGAGCTTCTTGAAACATTGGCGGATGAAATTGGCATGATCACGGTCGGCTTCTACGCTTACCACTTGCTTGCAACCGCGCGATACGAGTTCCAAGGAGATGCTTCCTGTTCCTGCGAAAAGGTCGAGGGCAGTGGCATCTTCAAAGTCAATGTAACCCTGGAGCACATTGAAGATGTTCTCCTTGGCGAAGTCTGTTGTAGGGCGCGCCTTGAATGTACGGGGAATGTCAAAATGGCGTCCCTTATATTGTCCTGTAATAATTCTCATAATTCTTTCTGTTTATCAATCTGATTCTTTCTTTATTGAGTCTACTTGAAAAAGTCAGAGCACTATCAATTTGAAAGTTAAACAGCAAAAATAAGCCAAAAACAGGCTCATAAATGCAATTTTTCATATAGAAAGGCTCTTCTTATGCTTTTTAGTTTTAAACTGTAAGCATTTTGAAGTACACCTCTGTTTTGGTGGCACTTTTTAAAGTGGGCTCAGTTTCTTTATTTGCTCAAGTATAGAGTCAACAGGTCGAATGGCATGCCTTTTATCTCTGTGATAGGGGCACGGTTGAACTCTGCACAAGGATTCAGTACATTCACTTTCCTGATATAGAGTTTGATGTTGTAGAGAAGCCATTCTTTGTCTGGAATATCACCTACGAGATGCAGCTCGTCCTGCTGCTGGTCCATTCCCAACTGCTTCCATATATACATCATGAAATAGATGGCATCCTTTGGGTGGGGTGCTTCGAATGAATTGAAGAACTTGAAACGGTTCTTTTCAAAACTGAAGATATCCACTTTTTTGTCATGGAAATAGGCAAACAACTTGCGTCTGATTCCTGCGAAACTGCGCTGGTGAAGGTAGTTCCATACGGGTTGCAGGATAGGGGTGAAGCGTACGTTGCTGAAATTGTCTTCTACCACCAACTTCAAATCCTTGTTGATAGGGAAGATGGCCACAACATTCAGTGATGGTTGCACCCGGTAGTGAAGGGCATCACTGTCGTGCTTCGTGAAAGCATGCTGGTAGAGGGTGGTGAGGTTTTCCTCCTTAAAATCTTCTACCGGTACGATGAGTACAGGGGTATCTATATACACTCTTACCTTCGAGTATCCTCGTTGCAGCAAGTCGCTCTCCTTGAAAGCCTGGCGCAGGTTTGCCGCCATGGAGACTCCACTTTTCACCGTGTAAGGTTCGTATATCACTTGATGCTCGGCTTCTCTGTCCACGACGGAAAAGCTGAGTGTATTGTTGCTCACGCGGATAGTGAGTCGGGCTTGTTGCCAATTCTTGTTGTTACCAGTTACCTGCATTGTTGTTGTCTGTTGTAATGTCACCTATCTTTAGTCCAGGATATGCTCCTGAAATCATTGCGTTGTCTATGAGTTCCTGTACGGCATTCTCGTCCAGTCCGTTGAGGAAGTCTTCATAAGAGGCACCGCATTCCATCAGCGGAATCTGCTTGCCGCTCTTGCTGACGATGGTTGTGGCAGAGAGCGTAAACTTCTTTCCGTCAGAATAGGGGATATACTGTAGGGATTCCTGTAGATATTTTCCCTTGATGAGTGTCTGGAAATCCCCTGAGTAGCCTCCGTGCCGTGCCTTATATCTCTCTTCTGCCGTACGTATTTTCATAAGTGTTTCCTTCACCGCCTTTTCCCGTTCTTGCTTGGCAGACTGGAAACGGAGCGGCTGAGAGATACTCAGCGTGCAGAGTACTAAAAGCACGATGACGCATGCCCCCAATATATAATTTATGTTTATTTTTCGTTTCATTTCAAAAAGTATTGTTACTTTTGCAAGTGCAAAGATACAAAATGTTTTTGAAATATGGTCAAAGAAGAGTTAAAATATCAGATATTACAACAATTTGGGTTTCAGCCAACTTCTGAACAGGCGCATGCCCTGGAGGTTTTTGCTCAATTCCTCACGGATACGACCCCTCATTGTGCGATGATTCTGCGAGGTTCTGCGGGTACGGGTAAGACTTCCCTCTCGGGTGCCATCGTACGTACTTTGCAGGCTATCCGGCAGAAGGTCATGCTTTTAGCTCCTACGGGTAGGGCGGCTAAGGTATTCTCGCTCAACAGCGGTTGCCCTGCCTATACCATCCACCGCCGTATCTACCGTGAGAAATCTTTTGCCGGTGTGGATGGGAAATTCAATCTGAATGATAATCTCTATACCGACACCTTGTTTATGGTGGATGAGGCTTCCATGGTTTCTAATCTCGGATTGGGCGACGGTAATTTCGGAAGTGGCTTTTTGCTGGACGATCTGGTGCATTTTGTTTATCAGGGACGCAACGACCGTCTGATGGTCATTGGCGACAAGGCTCAGTTGCCGCCGGTGGGGGAGGAGGAATCTCCTGCTCTTCAGGCGATGATGCTGGAGGGTTATGGACTGAAAGTGTACGAGTGCGACCTCAATGAGGTGCTTCGTCAGAGTCAGGAGTCCGGTATCTTGTATAATGCTACGGTCATTCGCCAGATGATTACCCATGATGATATCACCCAGTTGCCTCTCATCCGCTTCCAGGGCTTTGCCGATATTGTGATGATGCCGGGCAATGAACTCGTGGAGAGTCTTGCCAACAGTTATTACCAGGTAGGACAGGATGAGACGATGGTGATTACGCGCAGCAACAAGAGGGCGAATATCTATAATAATGGTATCCGCAATATGGTACTCGACCGGGAGGAAGAACTCTCCGGCGGTGATATGCTCATGATAGTGAAGAACAATTATTATTGGACAGAAAATGAGCGGAAGCAGATGAAGGCTTCGGGTGATACGCCTGAAGTGAGAAAGGAACTGCAGTCGATTCCTTCTTTCTTGGCGAATGGCGACCGGGCGAAAGTATTGCGGGTGCGCCGTCATCTGGATCTTTATGGTTTTCATTTTGCTACACTCCTGCTCCAGTTTCCCGACTATGATAATTATGAAATCAGCGTAACGGCTCTGCTGGATACCTTGCAGAGTGAGGCTTCAGCTCTTACCCGTGAGCAACAAGAACAGCTTTTTCGTGGGGTAGAGGAAGACTATCAGGATATTCCGCTGAAGGCAGACCGCATGAAGGCTATCCGAGAAGACCAGTACTTCAATGCTGTGCAGGTGAAGTATGCCTATGCCATCACTTGCCACAAGGCACAGGGTGGACAGTGGGAGCATGTCTATGTAGATCAGGGATATATGACGGATGATATGTTGACACCTGATTATATCCATTGGCTTTATACCGCCTTTACCCGTGCCAAGAGTAAACTCTTCTTAGTGAATTGGCCTAAAACGCAGACGCAGGCCTGAAGAGTTCCCTGCGCTGGAAATAATTTTTGCTTGGGGAGAGAGAAATTTTTCCTTGTCCAGCCAAAAATAAAAGAGAGTGTGCAGGTGGGTATATAAAAACGAAGAATCCGAAACCTAATAAAAGGAATCGGATTCTTTATTTTTTGAGTTGTTTTGGGAAAAGTGGGTGGTGATGGATTCGAACCACCGAAGGCATAGCCAGCAGATTTACAGTCTGCCCCATTTGGCCACTCTGGTAACCACCCTTGCTCTATGTTTTCAAAAGCGAGTGCAAAGGTAGTGTTTTTATTTCATTCCACCAAATTTTTCAGCAATTTTTTTCTCTTTTTCTTCAAAAAACTTCATTTTTCCCTATAAAATACACCTTTTTCCCCTCCTTTTCCCTCCTTTTCCCGACCTTGAAGAACTGCTGCCATGGCGATGCACCCAAGTCTTCGGCAGCTTCTATATAACTGCTCGTTATAAAAATTGCGTGCAAAGTTGCTCATTTTCCAATAAATATTGAATAAAATGCTGGAAAAATTGTATCTTTGCAACTGGTTTGACACAAAGATAGGAATATTCCTGTATTTATATACATTTTTTATGATTGTAACTGTTGAATGGATGGAAAAATGGTTCAGGTTCTTCGACGACGAGTACTTCGGAGGAAAGTTGCCTACACCTGAATTGGGGGTTACCCGGGCCAAGACCAGGCTTGGGCAGATGGCGTATAAGAGAGCTACCCGATGGGGACGTACGAAACTTTATGATTTTAAAATTTCCATGTCCACCTATTATGATATGACAGAGAAGCAGGCCAAGAGTGTGCTGCTCCACGAGATGATACATTATATGATTGGTTATACCGGACTGAAGGATACGTCTTCGCATGGGCTTGTCTTTCGGGGGATGATGGATAAACTGAACCGCACCTATGGCTGGGATATCCGGGTGATGACTTCTACCAAGGGATGGAAGGTGAGCGAACAGGTGGTCAAAAAGAAAAAGGCACAGGGCCCGCAGACCTATCTGATCTTAGCGATAGAAATGCAGGATGGCAAGCATTATCTCTCACGGGTCAATCCCGGTTTTGCCCGTCGCATCGAAGGTCAGTTGATGAAACTTCGGGAGGTGAAATCGCATTGTTGGTACACCACCCAGGAAAACTACTTTGAGGATTATCCGCAGGTGCGCAGTCTCCGTGGCCGTCGCATTTCAAAAGCCGATTTCGATCGTCTGCTGAATGTATTGACTCCTTTTCATTTCTGATATTTCATCGTCCCACAGAAAGAACTCATAAAAAGTCCCACAGATTTCACAGATTTCCACAGATTTATTTTTACTTCAAAAAGATCTGTGTAATTTGTGGAACTTTATAATCTCTGCGAGGTTTATCTAAGATCTGTGTAAATCTGTGAAATCTGTGGGACTTTAAAAAAAACAATGGTCTATATGGGAACTATGCAAATCTGTGGGATTTTATGATATCAGCAAAACTATGTGAAATCTGTGGGATTTTGCTCTTGCAATAGAGCTGGATGATAAGGGAAAAGGATTGGTGGATTGGAAGGAAGTGTGAAAAAGACAAAGGGCTGGACTCCAAATCTGGAATCCAGCCCTTTGATGCTCTTTTCATTATCTGTTTCTATAGCAGACGATGGTGTCAGTCATCGCCCCACTTACCGCTGTTCGACTCTCCCCACAAGTCTTTGTATTCAGCATCAGTCTTGGTCGCATCCCCGTTGACCACATCAAATTTGCTGATACAATCTCCCTTGGTACTTCCTTGTAATACGCTCCCCGATTTGAAGCCTTCGTTGCAGAGAGCCTCGAGCTGTATCACATTAATTTCTGGAGTTATATAGTTCTTCTTCATTTTGCGTAACTGTTATTGTTGTCTTATCTGATAATTATCTTCTTTCCGTTCACTATATACATTCCCTTAGGCAGTCCCTCCAGGCTGCAACTGCGGCGCACCATCTGTCCGTTTATGTTGAACACGCCCTCTATGCCACGCTTGTAGGATGTGCAGTCGGTGCTGCCGTGTATGTCGGCGATGCCTGTGGTGCTGTCTTCCACTCCGTCGATGAGCAGCGAAAACTGGCTCGGTTTTGCAGTAGCATTGCCTGGCAGCTCAAACCAGCAGCGGAACGCCTTCAGTCCGTATGAATACGGCTTGCCGTCGTCCATATTGCCGTGCGGCACCTGTATCAGCTTTCCCTTATACATGAAGTAGTCGCCGTTGAGGTTGTCTCTGCCATCGATAATCTTGCCATTGTCGTCGTATGTCTTCGCCATAGTGCCTTTGCAGACCATCGTGCCATGGCCACCGCCGGTGGCAGAGAAGGTTGTTGTTGACTCCCAATTGGTGTTTAACTTCTTCAGGTTCTCCCTGTTGAGCGACACCATCGTGATGTCGTAGTGGTCGGCATCAATGGTCTTCGTCAGTCGGTTCTTATCGTCCTTAGACGGCTTGTAGTCAGTGCCCAGCCATTCGCTGTTGTCCTCGCCCTCTGATGTGTAGAAGTGTTCTACGGTGTAGGGTGCCGACTTCACCTGTGTATATGGTGGGTACACGATATATGGCTCGAATGCTGTTACCATCACGGCATCGTCGCTGTCTGGCTCCACGGTCACGAACTGTACGCTGTTTTTCGTCAGTGCCGCAAGCTTTGCCACCTTCACGGCATCTCCGAACGTGCGCTTCATCTGTCCCCATGTCAGGTTGACGGGCAGAATGAGCGAGTTCCACATATTGTCGTTTAGCTTGCGGTTCAGATGAAGCACGCTGTTCTTGTATTCGTCTTTAGCCTCGGTAAGATAGCGCAGGTCGGTAGATTCCTCGTCGAGAATCAGCTCCGGGTTGCGTCGCGGTCCGGCATAAAGCAGTTTGAAGTTGTCTACGGCGGTCAGCTCGTTGTCGGCAACCTCCGACTTGTCTGTAGAGTCTACGTAGAAGCCTATGCGGAGCGTAACAGGATTCTTGTCAGATATTTCGTTCCCATCCATGGCTTTGTCAATACATATCTGCACCTGGTTCTCATACTCTCCCTCGAAGAAGGCATGTCCGATACCGGCTCCATCGTATGTATTGCCAAGCGTCTCGGCGTCAGCCTGACTGATACCGTCGAGGGTTGCTGCTGAGTATTTATCGCTAATCGGTTTGTTGTTGGCATCGAGCACTGTAATGAACATGTTTGCAAGCGGTTTTTTATTCGTAGCGATGTTCTCCGAACTGTTCGCTGTGCTGAATCCGTTGCATCGCAGCAGGTACCATCCTGCCTTGTGTACCTTCACGTCCTGGTAGATATTGAAGCCGCGCAAACCTTTGGTGTAGCAGTAGTAATATTTGCCGTAGCTGTACTGATGAGTTTCATCATATTTAGGTGTCCAGCCAGAAGTCCCTGGATATGTCTTGTACGTCTTTTCGTCGCCAAAGCGCACGCGGCTGTTTACATCAGAAGTTGAGTTTACGCCTCCGATTTTCCATTCTTTAGCATCCGTATCATTTACTCTGAAATCCGGACATGCAATAAGGAAAGAAGCATCAACAACCGATTTCATATTTGCAGGAGCTATGTTGAAGAGTTTGTAATACTCAGTCTTTGTAATAATCTTCCATTCCTGGTTCTTGTATTCCTTGGTGCCCTCTGCTGCCTGGCTTATCTCATAATTGCAGAACATATCCTCGTCGTTCGGATAAGCCGTAAGGTAACCGTCTGAACCGATTTTGACGAGATATACCTTGTTCGTTTTTGAATCATAGTCCTTGGCTTGTTCAAATCTGACAGCGCTTGAAGCGTCATTTCTGTCCATATATACCCCATTATTTTTAATTCCTAAATATGAACCAGTTCCAGAACCTTTCACCTTGCTCTCCAGAGAATACGTTTGTGAACCTTTATCCTTCATATAAATGGAATATGGTGAAACATTCAGCGAGGCATGAGTACCCCACAGACCGCCAACGCTCAGAAACTTTTTGGCACCGACGTTATACAGACACACAATCTTATCTCCGTCGGTTTCAGCCGTTCCTTTGGTTGTACAAATTTCTGACGAAGGATCAACGCCAGAAAGGTCTTCAACCCCTCCAATAACCGTTTCTTCTATTCCGTTGTCTTCCGTCGCTTTATTTTGTGCCGAGGCTACAGTAGCATTTGCAACCATCAGCACTGCGGCCAAAGCGACAGCCGCAATGCTTCCTTTTGCCTTGGCAAAAGAAAGCAGATAACTTTTACTCATCATAATTTATTAATCTCTATTGCAGATTTTTTCTAAAAATGCTTATTCATTCAAATGTGTCAATTGTGACAGCTATGCTGTTGTCCTGATACAAAACGTACTGCAAAGATATGAAAAAAAATATTTATGATAAAATTTCCCCCCCCTGCCATTATTATTATTTATGATTTATTAATAAAAATGAATGTATATGTATCTATTCAGCGGTAGTCAAGAATTAATGTTGCGATAAATGGCATTGACGTTTCCAATAGTAAGCAGTTCTCCTAAAATCCACGATGGTTAAGGCTCTGAGTAGGTTCGTTTGAAATGGAGAATGAACTCCTCTTTAGATTTTATGATATCAGCAAGAGCCTTTATAATCTCATCAAAACTATGTGAAATTTGTGGGACTTTTCCTCAAATTTCTCCTATTTTCTTGACTGGTAGATCTTATAACCATACGTTTACTTTGAGCACCAGTTCTGCTGCCAAGGGAACTCGTGCTGCTGGTACTCATCTCAGTTTTGTATCTCCTAAGCAACTGATGTTCGTATATAATGGTACGGATGCTGCTGTGAAGAGCCTGAAAAGTGCTGAGGTGAATGGCGAAATCGTGCTGACTGTGAACCTCGCGCTCAACGGTCTTTCTTCTGCCATCACCAATATTGATAAGGTAACCATCAACCTTCCTGGCTATCTGGAGATTTCATCTGTCAATGGTAATGGCAATGGCGTTCCTATGGTCAACGGCTCGAAGATTACCGTGGAGAATGTTTCTACAAGCCGCAATCTTCAACTCACCATCAATGCTAAAAAACTGGATTTCGCAAATCAGGATGCTTATGGTAAGGTTGTCATCGGCAATAATGGCTCTATCCAGATGGACGGTTATTTCGACCTCGGTATTGAGGCTCATGTAACGGGTGTTCCTACATCTGCACTGTCCATCGGTGCCAACGTGACAGTCAATGATATTACCTTGAAGTCTGCTACCGGTATCTTCGACCCAGAAATCAATATCACAAGTTTGGGTGATGTAGCTGTGACTGGTGTTCCTGACTTCCTTTCAGAAGATGGCGTAAGAGCTGACTTGGATAATCCTCAGATTATTCTTTCTATCCATAATGATATGGATGCAGCGGCAAAGGTGAGCGCAAAGGTGATTTCTACCAAGAAAGGTCAGAACTTGGCTACCGTGCAACTCCCTGAGATGCATATTTACAAGACTACTGTTACGCCTGTAACCAAGATCTGTATCTGCCGCCATAAGACAGCAGAACTGACTACTCAGTATGGTGCTGCCAATGTATATGAGGTGAGCAACTTGGCTACACTTATCAACAAGCATATTCCAGACCATGTTCAGATTACCGATGTGGAGGCGAAGGCTGATCTCAGTCAGGAAATGACTATCGAGTTCGGACAGAATTACAGTGTTGAGCCAAGTTATAAGGTCTATGCTCCGTTGGCATTTGCCGAGGATGCTGTTATCGAATATGCAGATGATTTCGACGGTTGGAATGATGATTTGGATGAACTGGAATTGGCAGAGGGTACTTATCTGCGTCTTACTGCTGATGCACAGAATCTGGTTCCTGCTACCCTCATCGTAGAGGCTACTCCACTCGGAGTGAATGGTGCAGACATCAGCAACCAGATAGAGGTGAATATCAAGCAGGGTACTGTGAAGGCATCTGCTGATGGTGTCACAGCCGTGACTTCTCCGCTGGAAATCGAACTCCGTGAAAAGGTAAAGGGCGCATTGCAGAAACTCGACGGACTCTCTTATAAGGTAAAAGGTAAGGCAAGCCATGATGGAACTACCGTGACCGGCATCAACCTCAACTCTAAGAAGCATACCCTGAAGTTGGAAAACATCAAGGTGAAACTCGTGGGTAAGGTGATTGGTAACTTCAATTAATGACAGAGAGTAGTAACAGAATAATAACACACATAAAAGACAAAGAAAATGATGAATAAAATATATAAGCATGTCTTGGTTGCCTCTCTGCTCATGATGGGTGGCACCGCAATGGCTCAGACGCTCAATTCCGCTTACTTTACTGACGACTACAAGTTCCGTCACGATATGAACCCGGCTTTTGAGAACAAGCAGAACTATATCACCATCCCTGCTTTGGGTAATATCAATGTCAACCTGCAGGGCAACTTCGGTTACAAGGATGTTGTGACTTTTCCCATCGGTCAGCTCCATTTTCTCACCGCACGGCAATTCTCTACTCCAAAGTATCTGATGATATTTCCTTAGCATTGTGTGCAAGACTTGGTTTTGTTACAGGAGCCTTGCGAATCAATAATCTACATCTCCGCTTTCAGCTTCTGTATCAGTTCTGCCGACAGCCCCGTTATTTCCATCACAGTCGCTTCATCCATGCCCTTTGTCAGCATCTTCTTGGCAATCTCATGGCTTTTCTTTTCCATTCCTTTTTCCATTCCTTCAGCAATACCTTCACGCTTGGCGGTGTCTACGGAATTCTTGATGTCGCGATACGCTATCTTACTGGCTTCGTACTCCCTCAATTCCTGCGGAGTAAACTTGGCAATCTCGGCTTCCTCAAAGAGGCGGTCGAAGACCTTGTCGCATAACTCCTTAGGGCGCTGGGTAAGCTTGTAGAGATTCTTCAGCGCATAGAGCCACTTGTCGTAAAGCGTCTCCAGTTCCTCCAGCGATTTGTTAAACTTGGCTATTTCTACATAGATGAACTCCAGCTTGTCGTAGAACACTTTATGAGTGGCGGTATCGCACAACTGTACACTATGGCGGATTTTTTCCTTTTCGAAGGCTTCCTCGTTCATGTCGAAGTTGAGCAGGGCAACGGTATATACATAGTTGAGTTTGAAGTCCCAATCCTTCCCCTTTGGTGCCTGTTCACGGATAGGGAATGTGGAATAGAACAGGGAGCGGTCCTTGAAATATGTCTGATAGGCATTCTGCATTTCTACGATGAACTTCTCGCCGTTTTCGCCCTCGCAGTATACGTCGAAGATGGCTTTGCGGTCGGTGTAGACGTCTCCCACATGCTCAGGGTTGAGATACGAAACGTCCTTCACAACCTGTTTGCCATCAAACAAACTGTTGAGAAAACAAATCAGCAAATCCTTGTTTATTGCTGTTCCAAAAATTCGCTTGAAGCCGAAGTCGGTCAGCAAGCTGATATATCTTTCTTCTACCTGTATCATACGCATTTTTTTATTCTTTTGCAAAGATACTCTGAAATTTAGTAACTTCCAAATATTTAGGCTGTTTTTTAGCTAAAATGAGTAAGCGTGCTGGATAATATCAATCATACACCGTACCGACGGCACCGATGCCTTCGATACGCTCAATATCGGCTGCGAGAAGTTCCCACAGCACGATTTATACCCATCTCATTAAGGTTGCCGAATTGAGACAATATTGGAAAGGGAACATTTATCCAGAGCGAGACAGGGCTGTTTATGAAGAGCATTTTATTAAAGCTAATGTTTGGAAGAGAAACTTGAAACTAAATCAAATTAGCGATTTTTGGAAACCGGTCGTACCGTTTTGATTATATCCAATTGGAGTTGGTGGGGTCATATAAAAATAAAAGGAATTATGGGCAAATATCGCTTTCCTCGCATACAGGAGGTTCGGAGGCCATACAATATATACGTTTTAATTCTGATATGTAGGAACAACTTATATTATTGGACGAAGAAGGGCATCCGTCCCTCTTTGCTCCTATAATGATAGCCTCGCTTTAGACATGTGCGCAATTGGAACGTGATGATACCTCATTCCGATTGCAATCAGGAAGGAAGCGGTATATAGAGAAAGGTGGAAAACTCGGGCGCAAGGTAGGCTCTGTAAAAACGGAAGAACAGATGAAAGCCGAATATAGGGAAGTTATTAGTTTGCTCCGCAAGGGATATTCCATTCGGGATGTGGCAAAGCTGAGTGGTTAAGGGGTAAGTACCGTACAACGAGTTAAGCGATTGATAAGAGTACAATCATCGCAATAATACTATTAATTTTACGTTCTTTTCAAAGAAAGGGGTTGTGCAATAGTGGCTTAAAGGCTAAAAGCATTACCTTTGAATGCTGTTAAATATGGTAATGTTCAAAGTCACAATTTGTGATTTTGGAAAAATGAATATAAATATGACAGATAAAACAGAAAAGACAGAGAATGGCGAACTGGTCACAAATCGTGACCAGTTGGTTGTTGTAGATAATATAGAGTCTCTAATAAAAGTAATTAGAGGACAGCAAGTTATGCTTGACCGTGACCTTGCCACACTTTATGGCGTTGAAACAAAGCGTCTTAATGAGCAAGTAAAACGTAATATTAAACGATTTCCAGAAGATTTCATGTTTCAATTGACCAAGGAAGAATGTTTAAGGTCGCAAATTGCGACCTTAAACGAAGGACGCGGACAACATTTGAAATACATGCCTTACGTATTTACTGAAAACGGAGTCGCTATGCTTAGTAGTGTTTTACGTTCTGACACTGCGATTGAGGTGAATATTCGAATAATGCGAGCTTTCACTTCAATGCGTCACTTTCTACAAAACAATGCCGAAGTGTTTCAGCGTCTCTCGACTATGGAGTACCATCAATTGGAAATGCAACAACACTTGCAAGAATCCGACAAGCGTATAGAAGAAGTGTTTCGCAGATTGGACGAGGGTAATGCAAAGCCGAAACAAGGTGTGTTCTACAATGGGCAAGTTTATGATGCCTATACTTTCGTGTCCGACTTGATTAAGAGTGCAAAAAGACGTATCATTCTTATCGACAACTATGTTGACGAGACTGTACTGACATTGCTCGATAAAAGAGATAATAACGTGTCTGCAATCATCTACACTCAGCAGATAAGCCGTCAGTTCCAACTCGACATAGACCGTCATAATGCTCAATATGCACCGATTGCTGTTGAAACATTCCGTTTATCACATGACCGATTCCTTTGTATAGACGATGATATGTATCATATAGGAGCATCCATAAAGGACTTAGGCAAAAAGTGGTTTGGTTTCTCCAAGATGGAGATACTTACACCAGATGAATTGGTGGAAAGGATCAATAGAGGATAATACTTACGAAAATTTCAAGAAAAAGAAGTATCTGACGAACATCGTGCGCCAGGTAACGCACCATACGCCTAAGTCCATCATCGACCAATATGTGATTTTGCTGCTCAAGATGCAACTCAAGCGCAGTTCACAGAGTATCAAGGAAGTGGCATGGGAATATCATTTTGCAGACACCAGCTTCTTCTGCCGTTATTTCAAGAAACATACGGGCATAACACCGCAGCAAATAAGAGAGAAATAGAAAATAAAAACTTCCAAGAGGCTGATTTGCTAAACAAATGTAGGTTATTTTTAGAATTGCAAGAAGAAAATGACAAAAAATCCCACAAACTATGTAGTCAACTAAATATAGGAAACTACAATGGGCAATTATTGTTGTGTTGCCCAAATTTGGGTTCTTAGTTTGGGCACTTGTTGCCCTCCTCGTGAGCAACGGTTGTTCGTCTCGTGTTCACCAGTTCCCCATCACGTGGTCCCCGAGGGACCGCTTGAAGAGCATGGCAGGAATTTGTACTTATATTGGCAGGGTGAAAGGCTTTTCTCGTTTCGCTTTTAAAATTTTCAAATTTAAACAAATAAGAGGGTGTGTCATAAGTCCGTGACACACCCTCTTTCTGGTGGGAAGTTTATGGGTTACAAGCCTCTTGCTTTCAAAAAGCCGGAGGCGTCTGGCTGCTTCATGCCTGTGAAGTCGGTAAACATTTCCATCTGATCCTTGGTGTTGCCTCGACTCAGGATCTTGTCACGGAAGGACTGTCCTACGGCTGGATCTAAAGCGCCATGCTTCGCAAAGTAATCGGCAATGTTTACTGCAAGTACTTCTGTCCATAGATAACTGTAATATCCGGCTGCATATCCGCCATCCCATACGTGATTGAAGTAGGAGGTGCTGTAACGTGGTGGTATCTGTGTGTTGAGCAAACCTATCTTGTAAAGCTCTTCTTTTTCAAAGGCTCCTGCCATATATGGGGATGGTACTTCATCTTCACTGATCTTGTGCCATGCCATGTCAAGACAGGTGGCTGCCAGGTTCTCGCCTAATGAATAGGCTGTCTGGAAGTTGATGCTCTTCAGCATGCGGTCCTTTAAATCACTTGGCATTGGCTTGCCTGTCTCGGTATGACGGGCATAGTGGTCGAATATCTCTGGGATGGATGCGAATGACTCGTTAAACTGCGATGGCATCTCTACGAAATCGCGTGCTACTGCTGTTCCGGATAGTGTGTTGTATCTGCAGTCTGAGAGCATTCCGTGAAGGGCATGACCGAACTCATGGAACAGGGTGGTTACCTCATCCCAGGTAATCAGGGATGGCTGACCCTCTGGTGCCTTGGCATTGTTGCATACATTATATATAATAGGCAACTGACCGCGCTGCTTGCTTTGCTTGGCAAAGGCGCTCATCCATGCTCCGCCTCGCTTGGTAGGACGGCGGAAGTAATCACTATAGAAAAGGGCGATTGGCTTGCCGTTCTTGTCGCTTACTTCGAATACCTTCATGTCTGGGTGATAGGTTGGTATGTCCTTACGCTGCTTGAAGTTCAGACCATATACACGGTGTGCTGCATAGAATACGCCATTTACCTGCACGCTGTCGATATTGAAATATGGCTTTACCTCGTCATCGCTGATATTGAGCATTTCCTTTTTCATTTTGGCTGAATAGTAGAAACGGTCGTATGGCTCCAACTTGAAGTCCTTGCCTTCTGTCTTCTGAGCATAAGCCTCTATCGCCTTGGTCTCAGCATCTGCCTTAGGTGCATACTCCTTGATGAGCTGTTCCAGGAAATCATCCACATTCTTAGCGTTCTTCGCCATGGTCTTTTCCAAAGAGTAATCGGCATAGTTGTCATATCCCATCAGCTTACCCTTCTCTGCACGGAGCTTTGCGATTTCTGTTACGATAGGGAAGGTGTTGAAATTAGGATTGGTTCCGTCTGCACGATGGATGCTTGCCATATAAACCTTGCGACGGAGTTCACGGTTCTGCAGGTTGGTGAGGATAGGCTGCTGCGTGGTATTGATGATGACGATGCAGTAAGGTGCCTTATTGCCACGGCTTTCGGCATCTTTCTTGCATTGTGCAATATCTGCCTCACTCAGTCCGGCGAGTTCTTCCTTGCTGTTTACCCAAACCACTGCATTGTTGGTTGCGGCTGGAAGGAGATTGTCCCATTTCTGCTGCAAATCTGAGATGCGGGAATTGATCTGCTTCATGCGCTCCATCTTCTCTGCTGAGAGCAGGGCGCCGGAACGTACGAAACTCTTGTAGATGACCTCGGTGAGTCTCTGGTCTTCTCCCTTGAGTTTCTTATATTCGTTGTCGTAAACGTACTTGATGCGCTCGAATAGTTTCTGATTGAATGAAATCTCGTTGTCCAGTTCGGTGAGAATTGGTGTCGCCTTCTTCTCTGTTTCTGCGATAGCAGGTGTTCTGTGGGCACTGGTGAGTCCGTAGAAAATACTTGTCACTCTGTCGAGCAACATGCCACTCTCTTCGAAGGCGAGGATGGTGTTCTGGAAGGTAGGCTTCTTCTTGTTGTTGACAATCTTCTGGATGTTGGCACGCAGCTCCTTGATAGCAGCTTCGATAGCAGGAAGATAGTCACTCTCCTGAATTTTACTGAAATCAGGAGCTCCGAAAGGAAGGTTGCTCTTCTGCAAGAGAGGATTCTGACGACTGCCGCCCGCATTTTGGGCGAACGATGAGGCTGGCATCTGCAGCAGGGCAGCAGCCAAACCGAGTGTTAGAAATGTCTTGTTAAGTTTCATCATGTTTTTTGTTTATATTGCAATTATTCTACAAAGATACGCTTTTATTTCGGATTACCGCACATTTTATTCATATATTTATGAAAAACCAACAAACAGATGACAGAAAGAAACTCATTGGCGATGAGTCCAAACTTCTTGAAGACCACCGAAAGGAGAATAAGGAAATCCTCACTCGCCATTTCTATGATATGTCTAATATGATGTCAAGAAATGAAGGTGTGTGGTTGTCGAATGGTTGGGTAAAGGCTTTACTTTGGAGTTTTTGCTGTGTTTCCTTTATACGGTCATTTCGATTGCCTATTTTGTCGCATCTTATATAGACAGGTAGTCAGATAATATGGGACCGACTTGTGATTCAAAGACAGAAACGGCTGGATGGTGTGCAGGATTTTGGGAAGGAGAATACACATACCGTTTAAAATTCTTTCTTCAACTCATTGTATAAGTCCACTGGTCCCAAGTGCCAGTATTGGGTGCTTTCGGTGGATAGCTTCTTATAGAGTTTTGAGTGATATATACGGTTGATTGCATCCGTAAGACTTATGCCCTTGTCTTCTGAGAGCCAAGGGGCAAGCCATCCTATCTTTAATGGCAGCAACATATATAAGTTGTCTTGCGTTATTTTTGCATTCATAACTTTATAATTTTTGATTCCACAAATTTAATGGCAAGCAGCGATTTCTCCGTGTGGAAAAGATACTGGTCTACCAATTTCTTAGCCTGTTCGTAAGAGGTTGTTGTGTAGAAGCCAGAGCCATAGTCGAGAGAACGGTTTGGCTGACGTATCTCTGGGTTTCTAACTTCCTCGATACTTCCATGATATACTTTGCTCATTTTCTTCTTTCGTTTATCATTTTATCAATTTCTTCAACCAGCCACTGTCCGCCTTGTGTGTGAAGCACATCATAGAACTCACAGAAATGCTCTGCGATGCCATATTGCTCAAACAAATTCACCACATCTTCAGTAGCCATATTCTTTGCTTTTGCGTATTGCTCTATGCAGAACGATACAAACATTGCTTTGTCTTGCTGTTCCTTGTTCATTGTTGTTCTCCTTTCTGTGGCTTTGCCACACATATCTGCCCTGTCACTACATCACTTATCAAACGTGTTTGAATTCCTTGAGATAGTCAATCTCGGTTTGGAGGTCTGCCATGCAACTGTCTATCTTTGATACCTTATTATTGCATTTTACCTTACAAAAATAATATTTTATTGCGATAATCTATATATAAAAAGCAAAAATTTAGCATTTTATAAGATGATTTTAGCCGAAGATACTACAAATCCGACTTTTTATGCTTATTTTAGAGGCTTTATGGCTCTGTTTTTAGGTTTTGGCTTAAAAGCGTTTGTCTTCAGGTTTGTCGCTGTACCAGCCAAGTGGATCAGGACATCAAGGCGGTATGTGCAGAATATCTATACCTATAATAATGCTTACACAGATGTATTCCAGACTGATTTTGGATAACACCTACAACTTGTGGGTATGACACAGCGTATTGTCTCAAGTCACATTGTGGGGTAAGGGGATATTGTAGGCAGAAGTGGGTGCTTCTGCCTCAATTTATCTGATAATTCAGTAATGAGAGGACGTGTACACGCAAGAAGAACGTTGAAGGGCTTAGTTGCGGATTTGAGGGTGATAGAGAGAGCAATGTTGGTTTTTAGTTATTTTCAGGTATAAAATAGTATGTTATTGTAAAAGTTTTTATACTTTTGCAATAGCATAGTTTAATGATACAATATAATGATGAAACAAACATTTATACTTCTGTTCTTCCTGTTGGCGGCAAGAGTTCGCTGTCTTGGTGTGGAGTGTAATTTGCTGATTTTCAGTAATATAGCTGGTAGAAAATCTACATGACCTAACGAAGCGCTTCATTAAGGTCTAACGATGCGCTTCATTAACACTTAACGATGCGCTTCATTAACACCTAACGATGCGCATCATTAGACCTTAATAAAGCGCATCGTTAGAGTTCGTACTTGCACTTCTTTAGAGAAAATGGAATTTAAATATATATTTGTTAATAAAAATGCTTGATTTTCGTTGTCTATAGCTACAGTATCTTTTTGTATTCCAATTTATTGCTGTAAATCAGTGATATTACATCACCTTACTATATCCTTTCATTTCCGATGGTTAGACCCGCTTGGGATAATTGGTGGATATTTTCGAAACCGCTGTTTCGGAAATGGTGGTTCCGAAAGTGAAAATAATGAATTTGTCAGAATCGTGGTCACATTCCTTTCCGGGCAGTATGCATATTGTATTTCATCTGCAATTTAATCTTCCCTCTTCATCTTTTCTCCTCCTATGTCAGTTTTTGTCACAACCGGATTGTACTTTTGCAGCAGAATTGACAATAACTCTATATAGTTAAGGTATGAAAGCTGAAAGAAAGAGGGAGTGGAGTCCCTGAAAAGTGAAATATAAGAGGAATCCATAAGATTTCTTGTTAAAAGTTTGGTGGTTCATCAGATTTTTACTAAATTTGCCATAATATTAGCGACAGGGCAGGTGAAAGTCCTTGCTTGAAGTCGCTATGATGCAGAGAAACAAGATAATCTTGTAGACACGAGCAAACTATTCAGTTCTGTAGGTTGAAATCTGGTAAATTGAAACGTAGAAAGAATGAGAAATTGTTTGAGCGAGTCTACGCCGTCATAGGTGTGGATTCCTCTTTCGCATTTTCTTTTCTACGGGTTTTACCAGAGCCTAACTTACAAGGAAGTGAAGAAAGTAGGGGTTCGCACCATTCTTTTTTTACTTATGGACCATTATGAACTTGTTTGGTTCGCAGATTTTTCTTATCTTTGCCCCTTGAAAGTAAATGATCTGCTGTTTCGGTTGAAAAGCAGGAGCAGCAATATGTAATAACCTAAAAACTCAATGCTTATGAGTAAAGTATTTCAAGTGAAGCCTAAGCGCCTTAAACGCTCTAACGGTACAGTCCTCACTCCCGATATGGTAGTGACAGTAACAACCATGCAGCACACCGCCACCCCTTTTTATAATGGAGCCAAGGAGGTGCAAGAAGCTTACATGCGCATCTATGCTTTCGACTATAAGAAAGCATGCTGCAATCCGAATGATTTTGAATTTAAAAAGTTGGATTAAAATCTATTGATATATGATAATAACAGTATTGGATTATGGTTTGGGTAAATTACAAATTATAAAGATAATTAAGGAACATTTGGATATGGACCTCCCGGAGATAAAGAATTTATTTTCCTCTTGTCCTTTCCAGTTAAATGTAGATGATGCTATTAAGGCAATTAAATTGAAAGACGCTTTGGTCAGAAATGGATGTAAGGTTAGTTGTACGTCTGAGCCTGATGATATTAATTATGGGGAACTCTCAACAAAGGATCTTCAATTATTGGCAGAGGAATGTGATGGCAAAGCTTGTCTTGAATTATCAAAACGATATGCTCATGGTACTACATTGTTGCAGTGTGATAAAGAACGCTCAAAAGAGTTGCGACGATTAGGAATGCTTTACCTTTACGGTTCAACTGTATCTCCTGAATTTGAAGAAGAGAAACAAGTATATAGGTCTATTTTCCTTGACGAAAACGGCAAGCCATATATTGATTGGAAGATTAAAAGTGAACAGATGAAGAAACTGTTCGTTAATATTGAAACTTTGTCTGAACGATATAATGACCTTGCATCCAACAACGACAATACCCAAGGTGTGCTGTCTAAGTTGGTTAGGCCAGAAGAAGTAGAGATGGCTCCAAAATTCTTCTCAAAATGGTTCAATATCGTATTTGCAATTAGTTTGATCGCAATACTAATTCACCCGATAATAGTTTTTATAGTACTTGCATGGAGATATTATAGTGTTAAGAGAAAAAAAGAAAAGTATAATAAATATTTACAGGATTTGCAGGTTTACAGAAATGAAAAGAGCAGATTGTCTATAGAAAACGCAAAGGAGGAACGAGAAGTAGCCTCGGCACTTGCCAACGTACAGGATGCGCTTTATGATGGATTGAATGTAGGCTTGAGTATTCCGTTAAATAAGGATACCATAACAAGGAATACTTATATTGAGTTTGGTGAGGAACTCAAGAAGTTGTTTGATCTGAACGATAAGGCGATGCTTAAAAATGATCCTGTGAGCAAGATTGTTGCGAATAAAAGATATTATGATGCTAAACTACGTTTCTTCTACACATACTCATTGCGTGCTGAAACAGAGTTGGATGAGGTATATAACTACTACCAAGAGATTATTCAGAAATCAGCATCTACGGGTGATTCTGACTTGTTGAGAAAAGATGACTTACCATTCATTAAGCAACACGATGCGGAGATGTCTCAAGACTTATCGGAGATAAAAACTATGCTTGATGACGACCGTCTGGCTAATGTCATGTCTGAACTTGGATATGTACAGGGACAAGAAACATCTACGTTTGGCGGATTGTGGACAGACGAGAAGAAACTGACAGATAAATCGAACGAGCTTAAGAAACTGTATGATGTCGCTAAGTACGAGTATGAGGAAATAACTGATTCCAACAAGAAGATAAACTATTGGTTGGATTATGTACGAGCATATGCTTACCGCAATATATACTTGGGTGCAGAACTCATCAATATTGTGAGGCGTAGTAATGGAGGACGAACGTTAGCTACGCAAAAAGACGGCATAGATGTCTCGATGCAATCGTTTGATTTGCAAGAAGTAACAATCAATGATGCTTCTGTGGATTTGGATGCTCACATCAACAAAACCGTAGACATGTTTACTCATGCTCTGAGGAACAAACAGTCACGAAAATGGATGAAGAGCAATCCTAAGATGGCAATGGGTGCAGCAGCTCTTACCTTTGTTGGGGGCGCATTGCTGGATAAGCTTGACAAACACACACAGTTGGTAGAAGAGCATACGGAATTCCAGAAAAACCTCATCTCGAACATAAAGGTTATGACCGAAGGCTACGAAGAAGGAAAGGCAAGTTCTCTGCGTGCAATAGAGATAATCAGAGCCATTGCCAAAGCTAACAAGGGCTTTATGGCTGTTTACGAACCATTGCGGGAGAAATGCCTTGAAAACGGCGAGCCCTTAACCATGCTAGATATGCAAGCCATTGCTAAAGCAACCAAGGACTACAAGATTATTAGTGATTCAAAATTAAAAAATAAATAATTATGAGTGATTCGTATGATATAGCAGAATATGCTTCAAATGAAGAAGCATATCCTGTGAGTTTAGAACAAAACAATGATATAATTGGTGAAGTGCAAGAAGTCGGACAGTCTTTGTCGAATTTAGTGCATACGTCAGAACGTGCTATTGATGCCGCACAGAATATCGCTGGCATGTTCACGGAATGTATTTTAGCCCAAGAACGTACTAAACAAATGCAAGAATGGGGTAAAGTTGAAATAGCTAACACAATTGCCAAATTCAAAACAGCCCAATCATTCTTAGAAGGTACGTTTGGGGAACGTGATAAGGCTTTGGTAAAGCACTACGATTTGTTAGACAAGGCTGTAGCTTCAAATGACAGAGACTTAATTCTTGCTTCGTTACAAGGTATAAGTTCGATTGTTACAAAATCACCATTAGACGATTTTGAGAAGTTTGTGGAATTGTATAACGACCCGTCACAGGAACTTTTGGATTTTTAGGAAGAATAAGAGTAAATACTGGGTTAAATCGGTACTTTCACTTAAAGCTTTTAGAAGCTAACAAACGGTACCGTCCTCACTCCCGATATGGTAGTGACAGTATCAACCATGCAGCACACCGCCACTCCTTTTTACCCTCAAATCCGCAACCTATAGGGTTTCGTGGGAATTTACTTGTAAAACGACCAAA
>OLZJ01000118.1_pt1 | contig 50638 bp, 47 predicted proteins | sample 1673951 | NCBI WGS metagenome assembly OLZJ01 (sample SAMEA103958135, study PRJEB25191) | human gut metagenome
CCACCGGCCCCATGCACATGGGCAACGCCCGCGGCGGCGCTCTGGGCGACTGCCTGGCCGCTGTGCTGGACTGGTCCGGCTATGATGTGACCCGCGAGTTCTACATCAACGATGCAGGCAACCAGATCCAGAAGTTTGGCAAGAGCCTGGCCGTCCGCTACCTGCAGCAGTTCTGCGGCGAGGAAGCCTATCCCCTGCCCGCTGAGTGCTATCAGGGCGGCGACATCAAGGTGCTGGCCGGTGAGTTTGCCGAGATCAACGGCGACAAGTACGTTGCAGCCTGCTCTGGGCTGGACGAAGAGGCCCTTTTTGCCAGCGAAGCCTTTGAGACCCTGAAGAACGCTCTGGTGGATTACGCCCTGCCCAAGAACATTGCGGCCCTCAAGCGCGACCTGGGCAAGTACCGCATCGATTACGATGTCTGGTTCCACGAGAGCACCCTGCACGAATCCGGCGCTGTCCTGGATGTTGTGAACAAGCTGCTGGAGCTGGGAGCCTGCTACAAGGCCGAGGATGGTGCCATCATGTACCGCAGCGCCCAGTATGCTGCCAAGTACGGCACCGTGAACAAGAAAAAGACCGAGGATGGCACCGAGGAGGAAGCCAAGGACGAAGTCCTCGTCCGCGCAAACGGCATCCCCACCTACTTCGCCGCCGACATTGCCTACCACTACAACAAGCTGGCCACCCGCGGCTTTGCCAAGGCCATTGATGTCTGGGGTGCCGATCACCACGGTCACGTTGCCCGCATGAAGGGTGCCATGGATGCCATCGGCCTGAACGGCAACGATCTGGATGTTGTGCTGATGCAGATGGTCAACCTGATGCGTGACGGCCAGCCTGTCCGGATGTCCAAGCGCACCGGCAACGCCATCACCCTGACCGACCTGCTGGAGGAAGTGCCCATCGACAGCGCACGCTTCCTGTTCAACATGCACGACGCAGGCAGCGGCATCGACTTTGACCTGGATCAGGCCGTCAAGACCGACAACGACAACCCTGTGTACTATGTCCAGTACGCACACGCCCGCATCTGCTCCATCCTCAAGAAGATGGAGAGCGAGGGCGTGGCCTTTGCCGGTGCCGAGCAGGTGGATGCCACCCTGCTGACCGACCCCAGCGAGATGGACCTGATCCGGATGCTGGCCGCCTTCCCGCAGGAGATCGTTATGGCTGCCGAGAAGTATGACCCCAGCCGCATCAACCGCTTTGTCATTGATCTGGCAAGCGCCTTCCACCGCTTCTACGGCAACTGCCGCATCCAGGGTGCAGATCCCGCCGTGCAGCAGGCCCGTTTGGCCCTGTGCATCGGTGTGAAGAACGTTATCTTCAATGTGCTGACCATGTTCAAGATCAACGTCCCCGAAAAAATGTAAAAGAGAATGAGAAGGGGCTGTTGCAAAACAGTGCCAACGAAAAGATGAGATAGACTTCCCCGAAAGGGGTTGCCTATCTCATTTTTTTATTGTATGCTGAGCCTTCCGCCCATATATATCACAGGACTCGGTTCTTTTTGTATCTTCCGTATAAAAAAATCCTCAGTTTTTGTGTTCTCTCACAAAGCATGTCCCATTATATTGACTTTATATTTTCATCTACTGTAAAATATTTTGTGTAAAGCGTCATATTCATTCGCATTATGACGCACATCGGACAAGTCTTTTACGAAATGCAAATGCAAAGGAGGATTTTCTTATGAAAAAGCGTCTACTCAGCTTATTTCTGACATTCAGTATCATGCTGACCTTTTTCCCTGTGGGCACTGTCACTGTTTTTGCAAGCGATTCCTCGATGGCATATACAGATGGTTCTTATCAGTTTATCCTCAATGCTGACAATACTGCAACAATAACCAAATATACGGGCAATGAACATAGGATCACGATCCCTGCTCAGGTAGCACAAGGTACTCAAACATATCCTGTAACAAAAATCGGAGACCGGGTATTCTACAATTACAAGTACGTCCTGACAAGTGTCCAGATCCCCGACACTGTAACAGAAATTGGCAGCAATGCTTTTTATAATTGCACCTCACTGAAAAGCGTTACTATTCAGGACAATAAACCATCCTGCGTGAAAAAAATTGGCCGCCAGGCCTTTATGTTTTGCAGCGAATTGACAGATATTCCCATTCTTGATTCTGTAACAGAGATCGGCTCTGAGGCTTTTCATCATTGCGATGAGTTAGATACTGTCACCATTCCAGAGGGTGTAACATCCGTTGCAGACGGCATGTTCCGTTATTGTTACAGCTTGCACACCGTTACTCTTCCAGACAGCGTAACTGCCATTGAAGAGCGGGCTTTTACCGGAACTACATTGACTCAAATTCATATTCCTGCCAATGTGGCACAGATCGGAACCGATGCATTTTCCGAATGTCACGCTCTCTCAACGATCACATCAGACAGCGAAAGCTATCCGGCAATAGACAATGTGTTGTACGAAAAAGCAGCAAATGGCGATTACGCCTTAATCCGTTATCCTTCTCAAAGGGAAGATCTTGCTTTCAAAATACCCAATGGTGTGGCACGAATTGAAACTCATGCTTTTGACTGTTGTTTGTATCTGGCCTCTGTGAAGATGCCAGACTCCGTGGTCTCTATTGGAACCGGTGCCTTTATGAATTGTCAAAAGCTACACGACATTGAATTTTCATGCAGGATAACGAAACTTCCAGAATCAGTTTTTGAAAACTGTATAGGCTTAGAGAGCATCGATATCCCGGAGGGTATCACGCAGATCCTCGATGATGCTTTTGCTGGCTGCGAGCAGCTCGAACGGATTGCGATTCCCAGCAGTGTAACCAAAATTCCCGAGTCAGCATTTTCCAATTGCACAGCATTGAATAACATAGAGTATTCAGGCTCTCGTTCTCAATGGAACGCTATTTTCACGGATTCTGGCCTACAAAATGTCCCTGTAGCACCTGGTTCTATTGATGTTACGGTAACCAGCGACATCCGTACCGTTACCGCCAAGGTTGATGGCAGCAGCGTTCCCATCAACGATGGCAAATTCATTGTCACGATTGGTAAAACAGTGGAATTGACCGTCAGCGATCCCCAATACAGAGATCGTTATACCTGGGCAGGGGGCAGCGGCACTGTGAGTGCAGACAATACCACCTATACTTTTGTTGCAGGTCAGGATGATACAGCCGTAACTCTGACCACTGTCGAACACACAAATTATGACACCGGTGATTTCACCATCAGCGGTCTAGCGGACTATTCCTATGGGGACAATATCGATATCAGGATCGAACCCAAGGATACACGCATCACAGATTACATTGTAAGATATGTCAGGAACGCAGGCACCTCAAACGAAGAAGAATTCAATGAGCTTCCAAAAGATGCCGGAACATACACCCTGCGAATCATTCAGGGTGATACCGTCCGAATCGACATTCCGGAAAAGATAACGATTCACCCCGTTACCATCACCAATGATACTTTCCAGAACGAACTCACTGTCACCCTTCCAGCGGATGCTGTGGAAGAAGAAGGCAATGATCATACGGCCACAGTGACTGTCCGAGCGGACAGTAGGCTGAATGCTCTTTTACAATCTGACGAGATCAAACTTGAGCTTGTCTATCTCAACGATATGGGAGAAGAAGTCATCACTCCCACAAAAGCAGGCAGGTATACCGTAAAGGTAAAGATCCATTCCAATAGTCCCAATCTGATCTCTGCCATCGTGGACGGAGGCACGTTTGAAATTCGCCAAAAAGCTGCTCCCATTGTTCCCACTGCAGATCTTTATCCCCTGACCATTAAGAATGCTGCCGTTCTCATTGAGCATGATGGCGAAGAGATTCATGCTGAGAGAAACGAGATTGGTGAACTGGTTGCAAAGGTGCCTGAAAACGCCAGTGTAACTGTCACCTACATCAGCCAGAGCGATGCCATTGCGTTCGATCAATGGTTGGTCAGCGGTTTGGACGATTCGATCGATGTCAAACAAAATCCATTGCGCTTTCAAATGCCCGCAGGTGAAAAGGGTGTAACAATGGAAGCCATGACAAAAGATGCTTCCATCGAAGATGGTGGTTCTGGCATTCTGGGCACCGTTATGGTCATTGGTGCTGCCGCCGTGCTGACATGGCAGGGCTGCCGAATCGGCACGGAGCTTTATCTGAAACGTATTCTCCCCGATGGCGCAGCGATCCCCGCCAATACCACCGAACTTGCCGAACTGGTGTGGGATGATGCCGGCAAGCCTGTTCTCGCTGCTGCGTTGGACAACGATGCCACTGATGCACAGAAGGCTCTCACCTGGGCCTCTGAGAACCAGCTGCTTCCTTCCAATAAAACTGCAGATGCTTCTGTAAGTTACTGGGAAGTGATCCAGATCTGGCGCAAGGCGCAGACACTCAAGAACTAACCCCTGGCAGGCAGAAAGCCCCCTGACGATTACACTGTCAAGGGGGCTTCCTGCTGTTTATTGGTGAACCAATAGAGTGTTCACGATCTTCTTCGTCTTTTTATGATGTACACCACCGGCCTGAAAGTCATGGGCACCTTCTCTTTTTACCGCTTCGCGTGGCGCTCGCCCATGGGGATGACATCACAAAAGACGCAACGGCTCTTGGTGGAAAGGGCCACATCCTTGTGGTAGCAGCCAAAGAACCACTTTTCGTAGGTCAGCTTCAGCAGGACCTTATCAAGGAACAGATGCAGGCGGTTGGATTCGCCCACCGCGAGAGAAGTAAAATCAAGGAATCTGCTTGGGGCATCGTGGGTCAGCACATAATCTACCTGCCAGCCGTTTGCTTCGAGATTGGCCTCACAGGCGGCGTATTCCTCATCGCTGGGCATCTCCTGCGGCCACCAGTTGTATCCGGCCTCCCGCTCTTCCTTGTCGGGGCTCTCGGTGCCGCCAAAACAGAGATATTTCTTTCCCTCCAGCTCCAGCACACTGCCACGACAGACATGGTACACATTGCCGCCCAAAGCCTGGACCCTGCCGCCAAACCGCTCCTCGACGGGGTACTGGGCCAGCAGGTCGTAATTCTCGTGGGCACCATCAAGGAAAAGCAGAGTGTAGGAGCGCTTGCGCAGCCAGTCGAGCTTTTTCTGTTCCTCCTTGCTGCCATCCCACACAAAGCCGAAATCGCCCAGCACCACCACAATGTCCCGTTTGCCCAGCCAGCGGAGCCTGCCGTGCTTGAAACGGTCAAGCTCGCCGTGGGTGTCGCCTGTCAGATATACCATAGTCCCCTCCTGCCGCTTTGTGAAACCGTGGCAAAACCCTTGTCTCTGCGCGGCAAACCTGTTATTATTAAAGGAGCGAATCTTTGTTCGCCATTCTTTGTCATTTCCGGGCGCAGCGCCCGTATTTTATATATTATCGCTTTTTGAAGGAATTGTCCACATGAAACGTATTTTTGCACTGCTTTTATCCCTTGCCGTCCTGTTCAGCTGCCTTGCCGTGACGGCCGGAGCCATGTTCGACCCCAGCACGGTCTACGATGTCAAGGCCCAGAGCGCCTATATCGTGAACACCGACACCAACATCATCGTCTATGAAAAAGACAGCGAGAAGCAGGTGTCCGCCGGGGGCCTGACGAAATATATGACCATTGCGCTGGTGCTGACCAACTATGCCGACCAGCTGGACAGCACGTTCACGATGCCCTTTGCCATCTCGGACTATGTCCACAACTCCGACAATGCCGACATGCGCTCGGGCGAGACCTTTACCTACCGGGAAGCCCTTTACGCCATGGTGACGCGCAACGCCAATGAGGCCGCCATGGGTCTGGCCTACGAGCTCTCGGGCGGCGACCTGGCGGGCTGGGTGAGCCAGATGAACACCCTCTCCCAGCGCATTGGCACCACCAACAGCACCTGGACAGATGCCTGCGGGCTGGACAGCGGCAACACCACCACTGCCGTGGACATGTACCTGATCCTGCGCTACCTGATGAGCTTTGATGCCTTCAAGGAGATCTCCGCCGCCCCTACCTTCACGATGCCGGCCAAGGAAAAGCACGCCAAGAGCTTTGTACTGCTGAGCCAGAACGTGGCCCTGAACAAGACCAGCGGCGGCAGGTTCTACCGCAGCGCCATGCAGGGCGGCATGTGCGACGTGATGGCCTACAAGAACGACAGCGGCGATCAGAGCTATGTCTCGTGGGCCAACAAGGACGGGGCCACCTACATCTTCTGCATCATGCAAAGCCCCGACACCTGCGATGATTACGGCTATTCCAACCGCCGCCCGGCGCTGTACGAGACCACCAAGCTCATCGACTGGGTATTCGAGAGCTTTTCCATCCAGGCCGCGCTGGACACCGACCAGGCGCTGGCGGAGGTCCCGGTCAAATACTCCTCCGATACCGACACCCTGCAGCTCTACCCCGCCGACAGCATGATGACCCTGCTGCCCTCCACGGGGGATGGCTCGGTGACGCAGAAATATTTCCACCTGCCCGATTACGCCACGGCCCCCATCCAGCAGGGCGACGTGGTGGGCACTGTGGAGCTCAAGCTGGCAGGCGAGACCATCGGTGTGGTGAACCTCATTGCCGGGCAGGATGTCCACCAGAACGTATTGCTTTTCACGGTCTCCAAGGTACAGGCCTTCTTCCACAGCCTGTATCTCAAGGTGGTCATCGTCCTCTCCCTGCTCACTCTGGCGGTCTACGGCCTGTGGGTGTTCATCAACCTGTGGAACGGGCGCAGACCGAACCGAAAGATCCATAGAAGATAACAAGAAACAACCCTCTCCGTCATTGCTTCGCAATGCCACCTCTCCCGAAGGGCGAGGCTATGCTGCCTTTATCCCAGGCCAGCGATAGGCTCCCCCTTCGGGGGAGCTGGCAAAGCCAACAGGCTTTGACTGAGAGGGTCGTTCTTTTACTTGATATCCAGTTCGGGCGGCACGTCGATCTGGTCAGAGACGTACTTGCCGTTCTTTTTGCGCTGACGCACACACTCGGTGAGCAGATACTCGATCTGCCCGTTCACCGAGCGGAAGTCATCCTCAGCCCATGCGGCAAGGGCATCGTAGAGCTTCGCATTCAGGCGCAGGGGGATCTGCTTTTTCGGCTCTGCCATCAGTACAGGCTGCCGCTGTTCACAATGGGCTGCGCGTCACGGTTGCCGCAGAGCACCACCAGCAGGTTGGAGACCATTGCCGCTTTGCGCTCATCGTCCAGTTCCACCACTTTGTTCTCACTCAGGCGATCCAGCGCCATCTCCACCATACCCACGGCACCGTCCACGATCATCTTACGGGCATCAATGATGGCGCTTGCCTGCTGACGCTGCAGCATGACAGCTGCGATCTCGGGGGCGTAGGCCAGATAAGTGATGCGGGCTTCGATGATCTCGATCCCGGCGGCGGTGACGTTCTTCTGGATCTCGCCCTGGATGCGCTTTGCCACCACTTCCGAGGAGCCGCGCAGGCTGCCTTCGTCGGCCACGCCGTCGCCGGTGGTGTCCACGTTGGGGGCTACATCGTAGGGGTAGATGCGCACCACGTTGCGCAGGGCGCTGTCACACTGCAGGGACAGGTACTCTTTGTAGTTGTCTACATTGAACACGGCCTTGGCGGTGTCGGTCACCCGCCAGATCACCGCAATGCCGATCTCCACCGGGTTGCCCAGACAATCGTTGATCTTCTGGCGGGAGTTGTTCAGGGTCATCACCTTCAAGGAAATCTTCTTGCCGTCCTTCTCACGGTCAGCCTGCACCACAGGGCGCTGCTGAACATCACCGCTCTGGCTCAGGACCGTGCCCGCAGCCGGGTTGACGGCAGTGCAGAAGGGATTGACCCAGTAGAAGCCCTCCCCCTTCAGGGTGCCGATGTAATCACCGAACAGGGTCAGCACCAGCGCTTCCTCGGGCTTGAGGACTTTCAGGCCCGCGAACAGGAAAATACCGATGATGGCATAGATGACAGCGATCGCCAGCGGGATAAAACCCAGGAAGGTGGTATACAGCATTACAAAACCGATGCCGCCCACCACAACCGCAACCACATAACCCAGCAGGGTCAGCAGAAGCATGGTCATGCCGTTCTTCTTGGTCTGTAAGATCTTCTCTTCCATAAAATGTCCCTCCTTTACAGGGTTCGGAAGTTTCTTTCTGATATCAAAATCATATCATATTGTATTATGATTGTCAAGAACTTCCGATAAACACAAAACCTCCCACTCGAATGAGCGGGAGGTTTTATTACGCACAGTTATAATTACCAGAACCAATACCGTTTCTTGACGGCGATATACACGATCAGGCAGACCACGGTCAGCGCACCGGCGGCGATGAAGAAGGTCCAGTTGATATTGGTGAAGCGCAGATTCTGGTTGGTCAGCAGGTAGCTGCCAGCCGTATCGGCGGTGATGGTGCCATCCTTGTAGCTGTTCAGGAACTGCCACTTTTCGCTGGCAGTGTTGTGCAGATACAGGCGGCTGTAAGCGGCTTTCTCACCGGTCAGGGTGATCTGCACCACGCAGGGCAGCGCACCGCTTTCGCCCAGCTGGAAACTCAGGCCGTTTTCATCGGGGGCAAAGGTCAGGGCGGTGCTGAACCCGCCCTGGGTGCTCTTGATGCTGGTGCCATCGATCCGCAGGGTATAATCCTCACCCAGCACGATCAGGCTGCGGCCCGTGGTGCGCAGGGCGCTCAGGATCTCGCCGGTAATGACGGGCACGTCGCTCTGATAGAGGGACACTTCCTCCCCTGCGGCGTTCTGGATGGCGGCCACGGTGGCATCGGTGGTGATGTTGTCCTCGGTGCCCTCACCGCTGGTATCGCTGCTGCCGGAGGTGGATGCGGTGCGGTTGACGATGACCGTGACCGAGGTGGAGGCGGTGCCGTTGGAGACCACCACGGAGGTGGCACCCGTGGCAACGCCGGTGATGACACCGGAACCGCTGACGGTGGCAATGCTCTTGTCCTGGCTCTTGAAGGTCAGGCTCTGGCTGGCGGAGGCCGGCGACACCTTGCCGGTGATGGTCTTGGAGGAGCCCGGTTTGAGCACCACATAGTTGGTGTTCAGGGAGATGGACTGGCTGGAGACGGTGCTGGTGTTGGCCGCAACCACCGTAACGGTGGCCGTGCAGCTCACGTTGCCGTCCGTGGCGGTGATGGTGGCCTTGCCGGGGGCAACGCCGGTCACCTTGCCAAAGTTGTTGACGGTGGCCACCTTCTCATTGGAAGAGCTCAGGCTGACGTTGATATAGTTGGCCGCCGAGGTGGGCAGCACTGCCAGCGAAAGGCTGGTGGTCTCGCCCACGGCAATGGTGCTGGATGCAAGGGTGATATCCATTTCGGTGGCGATCATGCTGGCATCCGGCTGGGGGGTGATGGTATAGGTGCAGCTCACCCCGCCGCAGGTGGCGGTGATGTTGGCCGTGCCCAGGCCCACAGCCTGCGCCACACCCTCACTGTCCACCGAGACAACATTGGGGTTATCAGAGACATAGGTCACGCCGTTCTTGCTGGCGGCATTGGCGGGGGTGGTCACCGGGGAGAGTTGCTGGGCCGTGCCCGCCAGCGGGGCGGCATCGTAGCTGCCGGTCTCGATGCTCTCGGCGGTAACTTTATCCCAGGGAAAGCTCACCTTGGGCAGCGTGAGGGCCAGCGGCGTGGTAACAGGGCCGGCAGCCGACGCAGGCAGGGCGGCGGCACAGGCCAGCACACCCAGCAGAGCCGCGCTGGCGGCCAGCTGTTTCGGGTTCAGTTTCATTCTTTCGTACCTCTTGGGCGTGGAATCGGCGGGCGCTTAGCGGAACAGCACGCCCAGGGCCTCCATCACATAGTCAAAGTAAGTCAGTTCATCGTACTCCACACGGGCGGTGACGCTCATGCCGTTGGAAAGATCCACCTTGTCGCCGCTGGTGCTCACGACATAGGTGTTGTCCGGCTTGATGGTCATCTTGTAGTAGGACCCGCTGGTGTTGGTGGTCACGTCACTGTCGATGGAGGTAACAGTGCCGGTCAGGGTGCCGTAGGAATACTCCGACAGGCCGGTGATGGCGATCTTGCAGGGGTCGCCCACATTGATCAGCGGCCGGTCGTTGACGGTGACAGCCGCCACGATCTCAAGGTCGCTGTTCTCGCTGGCCACGGTGGCCAGAGCGGAACCCGCGCTGAGCACCATGCCCACCTTGTAGGGGGTGTCCATGTGGATGACACCGGAAGTGGGAGCGTAGATGTAGTAATCATTTGCGCCAGTGTTCAGGGCATCCAGCTGGGCCTCGATGTTGTCAATGTTGGCCTGCACGCTGGTCAGGTTGGCAGAAATGGACTGCAGGGTGGAGTAGTACAGGCTCTCCACCTCGCTCTGGTTCTGCTCCATCAAGGTCTTGATCTGCTCATCGGTGTAACCGGCGGCCTGATAGGGCGAAGCGTCGAACGCCTTCTGGCTGACCTGGCTCTTGTAGCTCTCGTACTGGTAGTAATAGGGCTGATCGTCGATGTCGGTCTCGCTGAAGTAGTTCTTGTCGTCCTGAATGGACTTGAGCAGCTTTTCGTACTGGCTCTTCTGCTTTTTGTAGATGTCCAGCTGCTTCTGGTAGCTGTCCTGCTGGATGTCCAGATCGGTGCTCTTGATGTGGGCAATGAGGTCGCCCTCGGTGACATAGCTGCCCTCCGAGATGTTCAGCTCGGTGATGGAGCCGGAGTAGCTGGACATGATATAGGTCTTGTTGGCCGCCTGCACTGAGCCAGTGGACTGGCTGACGTAGGTGCGCTTGTTCTGGGTGCTCCAGATCACCAGAAACACCATGAGGAAAGCCACCAGAAGAATGAGCGCGTAGCCAAAGGCCGGCAGCTTCTTCTCCATCATAATGCGGCGGTCCTGCAGGTCGGAAAGATTCTGAATGCGAGTGGTCATATTACTTCGTCTCCATAAAAACGTCCATGACACCGTTTTCGCTGTCCTGATTGACGTAGATGCTGTAGGCGGTGCCGGTCAGCTCGATCTCGTGCTCGTAGGCATAGATGTTCAGCTTCTGGCTGGCAAGGCTGCTGTGGTCCATGGGGCCGGTGAAGTGGGCGTACAGGCAGCCCTTCACCCGCAGCACAGCGTCCTGCTCGTAGCCCGGCTCCAGGCGGGGGATGAGCTGGTTGACCTGCATCATAAAATAGATCTGCGGCTCCGGGTTGGGGCCGGAGGTAAACTTGACGCACTGGATCACAGGGCCAACCGGCATGGCGCTGTGGCTCTTGATAAAGTTCTGCATCTGGGTCAGGATCACGCCCAGGTTGCCCAGCTCACTGGCATCGATCTTGCGTGCCAGAACGTTGGTCAGCTTCAGGGTCTTGTTTTCTGCAACTTGGATCTCTCTCATAATAATGTCCACCTGTTTCTTTTTTGTTTGCAATAAGCAATTGTCTGGGGTCAAAGATTCTTTTTTACCGTTTTGCCAAAGACTCTCCTCAAAGCGGCCTCACCCTCTCAGTCAAAGCCTGACGGCTTTGCCAGCTCCCCCAAAGTGGGAGCTCTTGACAAAAAGGGTCACAGCTGCTTTTATATCCGAATTTGTACTTCCCTATCAATGGTCTCGCATACAGCATCAAAATGATTGTTAACATCCCGATTAGAGAACCGTAAAACTTTCAAGCCATAGCCATGCAGGATAGCACTTCGTTCCTCATCGTAAGCTTTCCCCTGTTCAGTATAATGCTGTGAGCCGTCAAGTTCAATAACCAATCTTGCATCCGCGCAATAAAAATCCACAATAAACGATTCAATGATCCGCTGTTTGTAGAATTTTACCGGATATTTCCGCAAGAAAACATACCAAAGCCGTTGCTCCTGTGGTGTCATTTCCCTCCGAAGTCTTCGGGCTACATCCAGCATGTCGTTATTCTTGACAACTGTCGTCTTTTTCATCAGCTTATACCTCTACCGGGCTCACCCTCTCCGTCAGCGCACACGCGCTGCCACCTCCCCCAAAGTGGGAGGTTTTGACAGAATGATTCACTCCCTGCACTGTGGGCGAGTCTGCGTTCACACTACGCAAAGGGAAACCCGCCGTACACTGCGCTATGCCAAGGGCTCTCCCTTCGGGAGAGCTGGCGCAAAGCGCCTGAGAGGGTGAGGATGCTCACGGTAAGCCACTCACACAGCGATAAAGTGTCACTATGTAAAGAGCATTCCTGTAAGGATAAACATAATCTTCTACCACACACAATTGCCTACCGCAACGCGATAAGCAACATAAAAATAAGATGTGCCAGGAGGCACACGCCTCCTGGCACACCATAACGAGGCATTGTTGTCTGCCCCGCGCTAACAAGTAGGGCGGTGCAGTTTCCTCAACGCTTCATAATTTTAGACTAACTAGATTAGCCCCAGATCTCCAGAGAATTGCCATTCTTCTTGATGGTGTACTTGGGAGTGGGCTCAGTCTTGAACAGCTTCACATCGCCAGCGGTGTTCTTGACCTCGGTGCGGCCCAGGTTGTAGATAGCAGCAGCGGAGCCCAGGATCTGAGCAATGCCGTCGCCGTACTGGCCAGCCTTGAACTTGTCAGCGCCGACAACCTTGCCGAACATGGTGCCCAGGTCAGCCTTGGTAGCGTTGCCGCCGAAGACGTAGCCCAGAGTGTTCTGGATGGTGGAGGTGACGAAGTTGTTGCCGATCAGGGTAACAATGTTGGTGGAGAAAGCCTTAACGTTATCCAGGTTCCAGATAGGAGCGGTAACAGCGCCGATAGCGTCGATAAAGCTAGCGCCACCGTTGACATAGGTCATCTCGTTCTCTGCGATAACAGAGTAGTTTGCAGGCATCATCATAATGAATTACTCCCTTCAAATGAATGAAAAAACTTATTTAGCGATCTTTTTCCGGCTGCGCATCCATCCAAAGATCATTTATGTAACCGAGTGCGCACTCGGCTGCAACTTAATAGGTCATTGCCTCGCCATCGTCGTCTTCTTCAACGACTGCCGCGGGGGCAACGGGTGCAGGCTCTTCCTTCTTGCGGCGGAAGATGCCCTGCTGCAGGTTCCAGAGCTCGTAATACTTGCCCTGCTTTGCCAGCAGCTCGTCATGGGTGCCGCGCTCCACGATCTCACCGTGATCCATGACCAGGATCAGGTCGCAATCACGGATGGTGGAAAGGCGGTGCGCCACGATCAGCATCGAACGGTCAGCCAGTTGGTTATAGATCATATCAAAGATGGTATTCTCTGTACCAAAGTCCAGGCTGGAGGTCGATTCATCAAAGATGTAAAGGCTCGAATCCTTCAGGAACGCACGGGCCAGTGCAATGCGCTGCTTCTCACCACCGGACAGGCCATTACCGGCTTCCTCCAGATAGGTGTTGTACTGCAGCGGCAGCTTGCGGATGAACTCGTGTGCGTCGGCCTTCTTGGCCGCCTCCCGTACCTGATCGAGGGTAGCCTCGGGGCGGGAGATGCGTATATTCTCGAAGATCGTCTTGCTGAACAGCTCAACGTTCTGCGGGACATAAGAAATGCAGCGGCGGACGGATGCATTGCTGTACTCGTCCAGATCGACACCATCCACACTGATGGTGCCGCTCTCCGGCTCGTAATACTTGAGCAGGAGCTTGGTGATGGTGGACTTGCCGGAACCCGAGGAACCAACCAGCGCCACCTTCTTGCCCTGCGGAATGGTAAAGGAGATGTGGTCCAGTGCCGGGGTGCGGTTGCCATACCGGAAGGTGACATCCTTGAACTCAATGTCGCCCTCCATGCTCTCCATCTCGGTGTACTCTCTGGTATCGTCCTGCTCGGATTCATAATCCATGATCTCCGTCAGGCGCTTCATGGAGATGGAAGCCTCCTGAATGGACATCTGCATGCCGATCAGGTCGCTCACCGGAGAAGTAAAGTAACCAGCCAATGTGCTATAAGCCATATAACCGCCCAGCGTCAGCTGGCCATTCAGCACCTGCGTGATGCCCACATAGGTGGTGACCATGCTCAACACGGTCGTGATCACGCTGGAGATCAGGCTCTGGCCGGTGCTGATCTTGCTGGAACGCAGGCTGATCTTCAGGCTCTTGATGTATTCACGCTCAAGGGCCTCCAGCTCGCGATCCTCGCAGGCGTTGCACTTGATGGTCTCGATGCCGCGCAGGCTCTCGATCATCTGGCTGTTCAGAACGGCCGACTGCACCATCGTCTCTTCATTGATCCGCTTGTAGGGCTGCTTGAAGATGATGACGAGCAGCAGGCTCAGAACGGTGGTAAACAGGGTAATTGCGAACAGCGAAGAATTCATCCGGAACAGGACAAAACCTGTGCCCACGGCCATCACAATGTCCATGACCACGCTCATTGCAATGCTGGTCAGCACCGATTTGATGGTACTTGCATCGGAATAGCGGGTGGTGATCTCGCCGGTCTTACGGGATGCAAAGAACTTCATCGGCAGTTTATACACATGCTCGAAGTAGCCCAGCATCAACGGGATATCAATTTTAATGGAAAGGAAGATCAGGATCCAATCTCTCACAGTCGAGAGCAGCGTACTGGTCAGGTTGACCACACTGAACACGATAATGAGCGATACGAGCAGGTTCTTTAACCCGTAAGGCAGCACCTCGTCCATGATCGCCTTATTAAAGACGGTGGACACGATGCCGATCAGTGTCAGGATCACTGAACTGAGAATAGCGTAAGCAAACAGCTTTTTCTGGGGAAGCAGCAGATCCATGTACCGCTTCAACATATTGTTGCGGGCTGCCTTGGCTTCCTCTTTGCCCTCCACCTTATGCTTGCCGGTGCCGCCCTTGAACTCCGCTGTGGGGTTCAGCAGCAGCAGCACGCCGGTGAAGTTTTTATAGAACTCATCCAGGCTGATCTTTTTCAGCTCATTTGCAGGGTCGCCGATGACGACGTAATCCTTGCATTTGTACTTTTTGCTTGCATCAGCCTTGCGTTCTTCTTCCTGCACCACATGCTTGCGGCGGGCATCGTCCTCCTTGATGGTCGTCTTTTTGAAGATGACCACAAAATGGGTCAGGCCCTGGTCGGTAATGACCTGCGCAATCGCGGGCAGTGTGAAATCGCTTAAAAAGTTTTCGCGGTCAACACGGACAGCCGCCGTGCTGAAGCCCAGCTCATTGGCTGCTTTCTGCAGGCCAACGAGGTTCGTGCCTTTCATGTCGGTTCCCATCATATCCCGCAGGCGGGTGATGGTGATTTCCTTTTTGTAATGGAGGCACACCATTGCGAGCGAAGCGGCCGCGCAGTCCGTAGAATCGTGCTGCCGCACATAGGTATAACGCATACGATGTTTCCTTTACAAGAGACCGACAACCAAAAGCAAACGATCTCTTTTTCAATGTACTGTGTCTATTTCAAAACTACGGCTTTTATTCTAGCACACCCGGTCTGTTTGCACAAGCCCCAGTTTGCTGTTGTTTTGACCGTAGGTCTGACAAATGAAAAAGGTTTTCTTTTTGCACTCCGTTTTAACAGCGCATAGCCTTCTGCTTTGCCCTGCCCTGCGGAGAACCAGGGCAAAGCAGAAGTCCGCTGCTATCAAAAGAAGGGAGCACCTACCCTTTGATCTGAGTCAATCACCACAGAACGTTTAAAAACTGTTCCAAGGTTTGGGTGTAGTATACCACAATCTGACAGCATCTTCAAGAGGACATTTTTTAAGAAACCATTAATTTTGAAGATTTTGTGAAAAAAGTCTCAGATTGGTTACAACACCCGCTTAAAAAACAAGCGGCGAAGTTGCCCTCGCCGCCTAATGGCGCCTCTTGCCTGACTCGAACAGGCGACACCCTGATTAACAGTCAGGTGCTCTAACCGACTGAGCTAAAGAGGCACATCTTTCAAAACGCAATTGCGCAGCGCACAATTGACTGCGAGATGTATTATAACTCTTCCCGCTCCCTTTTGCAAGCCTTTTTTGGAAATTTGTGAAAAAAGTTTTTCAAAAGGGGCTGAACCCTCTCAGTCAAAGCCTTGCGGCTTTGCCAGCTCCCCCGAGGGGGGAGCCTTTGGCAGGACCACCGCAAGCAGCTGCTAAAGGCCGGGGCAGTCTTGGCTCCCCCTTTGGGGGAGCTGGCGCGTTAGCGCCTGAGAGGGCGAGCCCGTGTTCCGACATCCTTTTTCTTACGCTTCTGTTACCCTATCAATACCAGAAAGAAGGTGCCGCCCATCAAGACTGTGATCTACCTCGATGTCCTGCTGTTGACAAATTTTGCGCTCACGCTGCTGTTCCTGCTGGCGGCGGGGCTGCTGGCAGGGGTGGAGTGCCGGGCCGGGCGGCTGCTGTTGGGCGGGGCGGCGGGGGCAGCTTCCTCGTTGGCCCTGCTGGCCCCGGAAGCGCCGGACGCTGCCGCGCTCTTATATAAAGTGTCAACCGCTGCCCTCACGGTGGCCGCTGCCTACGGCTGGCCGGGGAGCAGATGCTTCGCCCGGCTTGTGGGGTGGTTCTGCGCGGGAAATCTGTTGCTGGCGGGGACGCTGCTGCTGCCCGGGACACAGACCAACAACGGCTGCATCTACCTGCCCCTTTCGCCGGGGGCACTGCTGGCGGGCGCGGGCGGGGTGGTGCTGGCTGTGCAGGGGGTGCTCCGCTTTCTGGGCCGGGGCGGCGGGCAGGTATTCCCCGCCCGGCTCACCGTGGCAGACACAGCGCTGGATGTCCGGGCCTTCTGCGACACCGGCTTTTCGGTGCAGGAGCCGCTTTCGGGCCGGGCGGTGGTGCTGGTGCGGTTCGGTGCCGTGCAGAGCCGCCTGCCGCCCGCCCTGGGTACTTATCTGGAGCAGCACTTTGCCGGGGCCGCTCCCCTGCCCGTCCCGGCGCTGGGGGTGCGCCTTGTTCCCTGCACCACCGTGGCCGGGCACTGTATCCTGCCGGCCGTCCCGGCCAGCCTATGCTGCACCGGCTCCCCCGCCGGGCAGGGCAGGGCCGAGCACCTCTATGCCGCCTTCGCCGACCTCCCCCCGCCGCCTGATGGGTGGGAAGTGCTGGCGGGGAGCGAAACCGTCAGCAGCCTGGCGCATGGGTAGGCTGCACTTCCATACAACCTCTCCTTGTTTCCGCCACTGGCGGCGGTCGTCGTTGTCTGACAGAGGAAAGGCAGAGCTTACGGCTCAACCCCCCAGTCGCCTGCGGCGACAGCCCCCGCTAATAGGGGGGCCCTTGGCATGGCGCAAAGCCTATCCTCTTTGCCAAGGCCGCCCCTACTAGGGGCGGTGGCATCCCGTAGGGATGACGGTGGGGTTTGACCCCAGCTGCTGCTTACGGCTCAGCCCCCGCTAGTAAGGAGCCCTTGTCAAAACCAGAACCTCTCCTCTTCGCGAGAGGGCTTCACAAAGGAGGAACCGCCCTTGCATCATCTGCTTTCACTTCTTTGCCGTCTTTATTGCTTTCTGCTGTCCCCTTCCGCTGCCCACTACATCAACGGCGGGCCCAGCCTGCCGCCGCCGCTGACACCGGAGCAGGAAAAGGCCCTGCTGACCCGGATGATGGCAGGGGATGCCGCCGCGCGCGATGACCTCATCACCCACAACCTGCGGCTGGTGGTCTATCTTGCCAAAAAGTACGAGAACAGCGGTGTGCCGCAGGAGGACATGATCTCCATTGGCACCATCGGGCTGATCAAGGCGGTAAACACCTTTACGCCCGCGCGGAACATCAAGCTGGCCACCTACGCCAGCCGGTGCATCGGCAACGAGATCCTGATGTACCTGCGCAAAAGCTCCAACCGGCGGCAGGAGGCCAGCATCGACGAGCCTCTGAACACCGACGGCGACGGCAACGAGCTGCTGCTCTCGGACGTGCTGGGCAGCGACGAGAACCTTGTGGGCCTGCAATTGGAGCAGGCCGCCGAGCGCGCCACCCTCCGGCGCTCCGTGGAGCAGCTGGCTCCCCGGGAGCGGCAGATCATGGAGCTGCGCTTCGGCCTTGTAGACGGCGTGGAGCACACCCAGAAGGAAGCCGCCGATGCCCTTGGCATCAGCCAGAGCTACATTTCCCGGCTGGAAAAGCGGATCATCCGTCAGCTGAAAGAGGTACTGGAGCGGGAGTAACCGGCAGCTGGCTCACCCTCTCAGGCGCTAACGCGCCAGCTCCCCCAAAGGGGGAGCCAAGACTGCCCCAGCCTTTAGCACCTGCTTGCGGTTGCCCTGCCAAAGGCTCTCCCTTTGGGAGAGCTGGCATTGCGAAGCAATGACTGAGAGGGCGAGGCTGCTAACAATTCCCATGTATCTTCCCTGCCCTCTTACCCCATACTTCCGGTATCAACGTAACCGGAGGTTCGGGGGATGTACAACAAAGTGGAATTATGCGGGGTGGACACGGCCCAGCTGCCGGTGCTTTCCGAGGCGGAAAAGCGGCAGCTGCTCACCCGGGCGCGGGCAGGCGATGCCGCCGCCCGGCAGGCCATGATCGAGGGCAACCTGCGGCTTGTCCTGAGCGTGGTGCAGCGGTTCGCGCAGCGGGGGGAGAATCTGGACGACCTGTTTCAGGTGGGGTGCATCGGGCTCATCAAGGCCATCGACAACTTTGACCCGGCCCAGCCGGTGCGGTTTTCCACCTACGGCGTGCCCATGATCATCGGGGAGATCCGGCGCTTCCTGCGGGACAACAACGCCCTGCGGGTCAGCCGCAGCCTACGCGATGCCGCCTACAAGGCCATGCAGGCCCGGGAGGCGCTGGAAAAGCAGCTGGGCCGGGAGCCCACCGTGGACGAGGTGGCCCGGCAGGCAGGGCTCTCCCGCCGGGAGGTGAACGCGGCGCTGGAATCGGTGGTGGAGCCCATCAGCCTGGAAGAACCCCTTTACACCGATGGCGGCGATGCCATGTATGTCATCGATCAGGTGCGCGACCCGGACAGCGAGGACAGCTGGATCAGCGGGTTGGAGTTCCGGCAGACCGTGGCCGGGCTGACCCCGCGCGAAAAGCGGATCATGGAGCTGCGCTACCTCAAGGGCGAGACCCAGATGGAGGTGGCGCGGGAGATCGGCATCAGCCAGGCGCAGGTCTCCCGGCTGGAAAAGGCCGCGCTGGAGCAGTTCCGGCACAAATAAACAGGAGAGCGGCACAGGCCTCCCTGCACCGCTCTCCTACTTTTTGTATTTGCGCCTGGTCGCCGCCCCGCCCCGCAGATGGCGCTCGGCCTTGTTCCGGGCCAGCACGGCCTGCACCCGGGCAAACAGGGCCGCATCCACGGCCCGCAGGCGGGTGGATACATCCTTGTGCACCGTTGATTTGCTGCACCCGAACGCCCGGGCGGCTGCCCGCACCGTGGCACTGTGCTCTGCAATGTACTCTCCCAGCAGCGCCGCCCGCTGCTCCGGCTCCACGTTCATCCGGTCACGCCTCCCCTGTTTGCGGTCTCCCTAAAAAATATGAGCCAGCGGCCGCCAATATGCCCGCCGGGGCTTGACATTTGGGCGCTGGCCGCTATACTGGGAGCTGGACATAAAAACAGGGGCGCTGAAAAGCTGAGATCCGCACCTGAGCGGAGTACCCTCGAACCTGATCCGGGTAATGCCGGCGTAGGTAGTTTGCGGAAAGGTCCACCCTCTTCACAAACGAAGCCCATGCGCCTGCCTTTTTGTGCGGGTGCATTTGTTTTTGTGTACTATTATCTGAGAAGAGGAATCTCCCATGTCAAAAACCTATTCCAAGACCCGCATTCTTGTGGAGTGCGCCCTGATGATCGCCATTGGCACCGTGCTGAGCAACATCAAGTTCTTCACCCTGCCCAACGGCGGCAGCGTTACCCTGCTGAGCATGCTGCCCTTTGTGCTGGTCTCCTTCCGCCACGGCGTGAAGTGGGGCCTGTTCACCGGCTTTGTCAACGGCTGCCTGCAGATGCTGCTGGGCTTCTGGGCACCCCCGACCCCGACCTTCCTGTATTTCCTGGGTGAAGTCCTGCTGGACTACCTGGTGGCCTTTATGGCGCTGGGCACTGCCGAGTTCTTTGCCCGTCCCTTCAAGAACCGGATGGTCGGCGTGGCCGTGGGCACCTTTATGGCAGGCTTCCTGCGTTTCATGTGCAGCTTCCTGTCCGGTGTGCTGGTCTGGGGCAACCTGAACGAAGGCCTGTCCGCCTGGACTTACAGCCTGGTGTACAACGGCAGCTACATGCTGCCCGAGACCCTGCTGACCATGGTGGCCGCCGTTCTGCTCTGCCGTGTGGCTCCGCAGATCTTTGACCGCCAGCACGCAAAGGGTTGATCCATCCTCACTTTGTTCCGCGCCCTGCCCGGCTCCGTGCCCGGCAGGGTTTTTTGTTTTTGCAAACTTTTTCAAATTGGGTGTTGACAACCGTCCGCCCGGCTGGTATAATAACTCACGTCGCAAGACATCAACCGAATATGTGGGGGATTAGCTCAGCTGGGAGAGCGCTTGCATGGCATGCAAGAGGTCAGCGGTTCGATCCCGCTATTCTCCACCAAAAAAGCACTGTACTTCGTAGGAAGTACGGTGCTTTTCTTTTTTGTTCCGGCAAAAAGACCAGGGGGTGCACCGCTCGCCATGCAGGCGGGCCAGTGACACCCCCGATCTCAATCGAAACCGTTATCCGATTTAACGCATGCAGTGTTTTCCGCGCCGTGCCGCCAGCTCCATGCCAAGGCCCGCCAGCGTATCTCTACGCTGACGGTTTTTTATGGGCGCGGGTGGATTACGCAAGCCGCGCATCTAAAAAAGCCCCGCAGGGGCTTTTTTCCCCGCCGGACTGTTCGGCGGGTCGATGCTGTTCGAATCCACCCGCCTAGCCTCTGGGAAGGTTATTACAAAACAGAAACTCCAGTACCCGGTTCGGATACTGGAGTTCTTGGTGGGCGCGGGTGGATTCGAACAACCACGGCTTTGTTCCACCCAAGCCTTTGGATTTTAAAAAGTTAGAAACCATGCGGATTTTCAGACACCCAAAATGGAACACGAAACCTTTTCGGCCCGGACGCAACGTTAAAAGTGGGTTGCAAAGTGGGTTATTCCTCGGTGTCCGGGGCGTACTCGGCCAGCACTACGGAGATGGTCTGCGCAGTGGCAACATCACGGCCCGTGACATCATGTGCGTACCAGCCAAAGGTATCCATACTGCGGCTGTGGCCGACCATGCGGCGCAGCTGAGCGGGTGACACCGCATCCGCAACCATGCTGACAAAGGTGTGCCGCAGTTCGTACAGGCTGATGGGTGGGTCGATACCGTTGCAGCACTGATAGAACCTCCAATAGTTATACAGGCTCTGCTGGTTGGACAGCAGAAACAGCGGATCGTCATTCGTCAGCGGTCGCTCCTCTTCCATCGTGCGCTGCCGGAGCTGGGCATGGATCTCGTTCACGGCCAGAGGGTGCAGTACCACCGTCCGGATGGCATTCTCATTTTTGCCGCTGGTCTCCTCGTTCTGGCGGTTGATGGCCCGGCCAATGTGGAGCCGGTCTCCGTCCAGATCGCCTACACGCAGGCCCAGCAGTTCTCCGGGGCGCAGGCCGGTCATTACGGCCAGACGGTAGGCGTGCACGTTCTCGTCCGGCTCCACTTTTCCACGAACCACACGGGTATCGGTGGAGAGCAGCACCCGCAGGCTGTCCGGCTGCAGAATCTTCCGCCCCTTCTGGCGAGCACCCTTCGGAACGGTCAGGTTTTCATCCTCTGGCCGCAGGGTCGTGTACTTATGCTGGCGCGCCCACTTGACAAAGGATACCTCCACGCCTCGGATGCCCTGCAGCGTCTTACGGGAAAGATTGCCCCGGCTCTGGCGCTTGCTGTTCGGATTCAGACAGCCCTCTTTATACGCTCGGTTCAGTACGTCCTGCAGCATTCCTGTGCTCAGGTCGCCAATCTGCCGGGCACCGATCACTGGCAGGATGTAGTTCTGCCCGAACTTTTCCACCTGCTCAATGTAACTGGTGCCTGCCGTAGCCTTGACAGAGATCAGATACTCAGCCCACACCTCAGAGCAGCGCTTTGTGGTATTGCAGATTCCGTCATCCAGCCATGCGTCTGCCTTCCGGTTGGCTTCCCGCTGACCGGTGCGGCCCGGCTTTGCACTGGTGAACGTCCTGCGCTGGCCGTCCTTCTGCACCTTGATCTGCCAGCGTTTCTGGTTCGGCAGCCACTGGGCGGTATTGGTTCTTCGTCCCATAAAAATACACCTCCATGGGTACACTTTGACAAGCCCGCCCAAAAGAGGTATAATCGCAGTGTCGAGTGTGCGATGCCCTCTTCTGGGTGAGCCGCTTCTTTTAACTCCTTCGGTGTTCCAGCACCGGGGGAGTTTTTGTTTTATTCAGATTCCATGTTATCTTTCTCGGCCAGTGAAGAAAGTTCCTCGCTCACCTCGACAAACTCAGTCCGCTGAGCATTGCTCATGTACGGCAGATATGGCTCAAATGCCTTACTATACTTTTCTGCCCAGTTCTTCTTGGCTTTTCCCGTTTTCAAGCTCTCGATCTTTGCGCTGTACTTATCTGCAACGCGATGGATAATCTCGCTTACAGCTCCATCCCGGAACGAAAGGCTCCGATACTTTGCAAAGTCTGCGGTCGTCCCCACTGGCACGCCGTACTGTTTACACTCTTCCAGTTGTTGCAAACGTCCAACACAAAAATCGTATCGTTCAAAAAATACAGCTGGTTCCGTAGTTGTCTGAAGGATTTTTGCGCTTTCCTGCGCCTGCTTCAAAAATTGAGGGGCCAGCATTCTGGCATCTGCACGGGAGTTAATAGGGACCATTTTTCCCATCCATTCCGGCTTCGGGGTGTACTGCGCTTCATCTGTAAGATCTGGCCCATCGTCCAATTTTGAATCTGAGGGCTCCGCCTTAGATTCACAGCTCTCTCCGGAGCGCGTGGACTTATTAAACAGCATAAAAACCAGAACAGCCAGAAAGAACGGCAACATAAACAGAAGAAACTCGGCCAGAAAAAACGCTCCGCCAGGCTCTTGGCCTTCCAATCCTGCAATACCAAAAAGCGGCAGGATCGCACCGATTATGATTGCAGCGCGCAGCTGACCTTTGGATAATGCGGTTCTACTCCAGTCTTCCTGTGTACTTCCGGGAGCCTGTATCGACTTTCGGCCAGAACCTATGCCTTTGACTGCCGCATCAATGCCATTGTTCAGCCACCGCATCTCTTTGCTTGTGCTATGTTTGCGGAGCCATTCCTTCCGGGCATAAGGTGACTTTGCCATGATGCTTCCTCCTGTTTTTATATATCCCGGCAAAGCCCGACGGCCTTGCCTTCGATTACAACGTCGTTCATGTCCTCCCGGCTGAGGATGATGCTGTTGAAAGCCGGATTCTCCGGCCTCAGTTCAATGAAGTTCTCGTGCAGATAGACATGTTTCAGGGTTGCCTCTTCTCCAATGCGCACAGCAGCGATCTCGCCGTTTTCCACCTCCGGCTGCTTCCGGATGGCCACCAGATCACCATCGTGTATCCGGGGCTCCATGCTGTCGCCCTTGCAGGTCAGTGTAAAGGTGGAACGCCACTTGGACGGCACACAGACTATGCGCTCCACGTTCTGTTCCGCCGTGATCGGCGTACCGCAGGCGATCCGGCCCACCAATGGGACCATGTCCATCTCCGGCATGGGCTGGAAGCCGGGAGGAATCGTCTCTGCATCCCTTTTGGCCTGCAGCCGTAGTGCTTCTTTGACGTTTCCTGCCTTTTCCAGAATGTCCTGGTCAATTTCATTCACCACATCCAAGGTATGTTCATCAATGCGATTGTTGCTCTTCCCTAGCATATAGTCAATGGACGTATTATAAAAATTGGCCAGATCGATCAATGTCTCGGAATTCGGTTGCCGGACACCTTTCTCGTAGTTGACATACGTCGTGTAAGGCATCCCGAGCTGTTCTGCTGCCTGCTTCATGCTGATGCCGCGTTCTTTTCGGAGTTCAGGGATTCGGTTCATAATCGTTACCTCCTTCTTCCCTATGTATATTATATTACACGTTTTGAGTAAATAGTCAACCAAAATACCCGAATTGGGCAGTATTCACAAAAAATCACTGTTCAATTTGGGTATTATTTTACTTTACATTTACTCGTTTCGGGTATATCATAATTGCAGTTACTCAAAGCGAGTAACAAGTTACACGAAAGGAGTTCTTTGAATTGCTCTATCCGAACATCAACGCAGAACGAAGCCGTCGCAAACTGACTATTGAGGAGTTTGCAAAGGCGTTGGGTGTCACCCGCAAGACCGTTTACAACTGGATGGTTCACGGCAACATCCCCCAATCCAAGCTGGAAAAAATGGCAGAAATGTTCGACTGCTCCATTGATTATCTGCTCCAGCGCAGCATCTGACAACAAGGAGGTTTGACCTATGGCAAAGAAACCGTTTCTGAAGCTCCGCCGCCTGTACGAAGATCAGGGGCTGCTGCAAAAAGAGCTCAGCGAGCTGTCCGACATCCCACTGGACACCCTCAAGGGCCGCCTCAATGCCCCGGAGGACAAGGGGCGCTGGAAGGCCTGCGAGATCGTTAAGATCTGCAAGGTGCTACACATTCCGCAGGAGCAGATCGGGGCGTATTTCTTCCCGGCAATCGCAAAGGAGGAAAAGACCGCATGAAACCTTATTATCTCGCCTCTGAACGGGCCGCTGCACCCACCAGCAGCGTGTCCTACATCGCACCAGTGCTGACCCGCATGTGGTTCCGCTGGGATGGCATCCGTGACTCCGGGTACAACCGAACCGGTGCTGAAGCCGTCGCAGAAAGCGGCTCGAAACCTATGCAGGTTTTTGCGGATGGCGAATGGCACCCAGTTGCCGCTTACGGCACAACCTGCGCACAATCCGCTGCAAATTACCTTCAGGAGGTGGACCCCGCATGAAGATCAAATCCTGCGTCTGGTACTGGCTGGCTGCTGCCAGCGGTACCGCAAGTCTGCTGTACGGCATGGGCATCGAAGGCGGTGCACAGCTGGGCAGCTCCATCTCTGACAGCCAGTTCGTCACGGCCCTGTGCCTGGTTCTGGCAGCGGTAGCGTTCCTGCGGCTGGGCTTTGCCGCCCAGGATCGTGAGCAGAACGCCCGCCGCTATGGCCGCATTGACCGCACCCACGCCCGCACCGAAGAGCCGGACTACCGGCAGAACCGGAGGGGCGCATGAAGAAGCGCATTCTCACCCTACTCGAAGTGGAAGGTCTTTCGGTGCTGATCTGGCTTCTGGATGCCCGCATTTGGCTACTGAAGCGCGTTATCAGACTGACTGAAGCGAGTATCTCTCTCTTGGGCAAAGTAATCGACTATAAGTAGGAAGACGAAAATGAGCCCGCCCGTGCTGGTAACACGGACGAGCCCAAAGGGTGATGGAATTCACAAGCCCCATCACCCTTGATGATATCACATCAGAAAGGATTTTACAAATGAAAGGTATTTTAGCCGAACCGGGCAAGGCCCCGGTGATCGCGTCCCTGCCCGACAGCCTGTGGGCCATTGAGAACCGGCTGGGAACTCCCTGCGAGATGATCGTGATGCCCCGCACCCCGGCGGTGCTGTTCGTGGGCCGGTACGAAGGACCTATCCAGCCCGCCAGCCTGCTCAACCGGAAGTACCGGGGCCGCCAGCTTTACGGGCCTATCCTCTGCTACGGATGGAAGGGCAACAACATCCAGCCCATGAACAAGGATGTACAGACCGAGATGCTGGACCGCTTGAAGGGCACGGAGGTAAGGGTATGGTCATCAGCCAGAACAGCAACGATGTTTACTACGCCTATACCCGTGGGCGCTTCTGGCGCTGGGACGAATCCGCACGGGTCTGGAAGGAAAGCCATCTGCTGGCCCAGAAGTTCGACAAGGCCAAGACCGCTGAAAAGCGGCTGACCCCGGAAACGTTTCTGACCAGCGAAGGGTTCATTCCGATGGATGACTACGAGCTTCCGGAGCAGATGCTGACGGCCCTCAGGGAGGCCAAGCCCTGCAAGAACGCACCCATCGAACCGGTAGAGGAGGAGTCGGTCCCTGCCGCATCGGCGAGCGGTTCTTCTGCACCGATGACTTCGGCACCTGGTTTTGACTTCGGAGCCGATGACGAGACCAACGCCCTGCTTTTGCAGGATGCACAGACCTTCATCACCGGCAACATGGCCCGCATCATGGCGGCAAAGCACGCCCACGACCTGACAGCCAACCACTACAAAGGCAGCTGGGGGAAGTGGTGCGCCGCTGTGGGCATCAGCCGGGACACCGGTGAAAACATGGTGAGAGTTGCCGAACAGTTCGGCAACATTCAGCTGGAGGGTAAGTCCATTCTGGACGTTCAGCCCCTGAAGCTGTTGTATGCCGCTGCCAAGCCCTCCACCCCAACACAGGTGAAACAGGCAGTGTTCTCCGGTGATATCACCTCCTACAAGGAGTATCAGGAGCTGCTGGCCCAGCTCAAAGCCGAAAAATCCCGCGCCGACACCGCAGAAGCTCATCTGGAAGCAGCCAACGCCGACATCAACGGCCTGACCGAACGTGCCCAAAAGGCCGAATCCGAACGGGACAAGGCCCGCGCCGACCAGCTGAGCACCGCCAAAGACTGCAACCGGCTGGGTCTGAAGGTCTCGCAGGAAAAAGACCGCGCAGACAAGGCCGAGGCCCGGGAAGAGGAAGCCTGGAAGCTACAGAGCAAGGCCGAAACCCGGGCGCAGGAGGCCGAGAAGCAGCTGGAGGGTTCCCGGCAGATGGCCGAAGCGGCCAAGCTCCGGGGCGACAAGCTCAAGGCCGAAAATGATGCACTCAAGAAACAACCCATCACTGCGGTGGTGGACAAGGAAGAGGTGGAGCGTCAGGCCAGGGAAATGGCCGCCGAGATGACCGCCGACCTGCGGGCACAGCTGGAACAGGCCTCTTCCGGCAGTGAACAGGATGCCCACAGCTCCTATGACAACGTGCTGCTGGCCGACCGCTCTTTCCAGAACATCGGCAAAATGGTGGTTCCGTCCCTCCGCAGGCTTCCGCCCGAACAGCGGGAGCAGCTGACCAATATGCTCGTTCACACACTCGGACAAATCCAAGGGGAGGTATCCAGATGTCTGTAACCATCACGGCCCTTGAGGCCGAAAACGTCAAGCGCATCAAGGCCGTTGCGCTCACCCCCGCCCCCACCGGGCTCACCCTCGTGGGCGGCAACAACAATCAGGGCAAGACCAGCGTGCTGGATGCCCTTGCCTGGGCGCTGGGCGGCGACCGCTTCCGCCCCAATGCCGCACAGCGGGACGGAGCCGTGGCTCCCGCCCATCTCAAGGTCACCCTTTCCAATGGCGTGATCGTGGAGCGCAAGGGCAAAAACAGCACCCTGACCGTTACCGACCCCACAGGGCGGCGCAGCGGCCAGCAGCTGCTCAATGCCTTTATCGAGCCGCTGGCCCTTGACCTGCCCCGCTTCATGGAAGCATCCGACAAGGAGAAAGCGGACATCCTGCTGCGCATCATCGGCATCGGCACCGAGCTGCACGTCCGGGATCTGGAGATCAAGTCTCTGTACGACAAGCGCACCTTCACCGGCCAGCTGGCCCAACAGAAAAAGCACTTTGCCGAGGAGCTGATTTCCTACCCAGATGCCCCGGAAGAACCGGTCAGCGCCTCCGACCTCATCCGCCAGCAGCAGGAGATCCTGGCCCGCAACGGCGAGAACCAGCGGCTGCGGACACAGTACGCAGAGCTTGAGAGTCAGGAGCAGCAGTGCGTGGCCGAACTGAAACGCACCCGTGAACGCATTGCCGAGCTGGAACAACAGTATCAGGAACTCGATGCCAAGCACACCAAACTGATCAACCAGCGGAGAAATGCCGAAAAGACCGTTGCCCAGCTGCAGGACGAATCCACCGCAGAGCTGGAGGCATCCATCCGGGGCATCGAGGAGACCAACCGCAAGGTCCGGGCCAACCTGGAAAAGTCCCGCGCCGAGGATGAAGCGGCCCGGTATGCCAGCGACTACGACAAGCTCACAGAAGCCATCACCCAGAAGCGGGCTGACCGCATGGCCCTGCTGAACGGTGCCGACCTGCCCCTGCCTGAGCTGAGTGTGGAGGACGGTGCCCTTACTTATAAAGGAAAGCACTGGCGGGATATGTCCGGCAGTGACCAGCTGCGGGTAGCCGCCGCCATCGTCCGCCGCCTGAACCCGGACTGCGGTTTTGTGCTGCTGGACAAGCTGGAGCAGATGGACATGACCACCCTGACCGAGTTTGGCCGCTGGCTGGAAGCCGAGCACCTGCAGGCCATCGCCACCCGGGTCTCCACCGGCAGCGAGTGCCAGATCATCATTGAGGACGGCATGGTAAAAGATGCCGAGCCGCCTGTCACCGAAAAGCCCCAGCCCAGAAGCTGGACGAAAGGAGCGTTCTAAATGAGCAAGTATGCCATCACCGCCGGGGTGCAGGATTCCCCGGTCAAGACCGTGCTGTATGGCCCCGAGGGCATCGGCAAGAGCACCTTTGCCTCCCACTTCCCGGATCCGGTGTTCATCGACACCGAGGGCGGCACCAAGCGGCTGAACATCAAGCGCCTGCCCCAGCCCACCAGCTGGGCCATGCTGCTGGACGAGGTGGCCGAGGTGCGCAGAGGAAATATCCCCTGCGGCACGCTGGTCATCGACACCGCCGACTGGGCCGAACGGCTGGCCATTGATGCCGTCTGCGCCAAGGCCAAGGTGGACGGGCTGGAGGGCTTTGGCTATGGCAAGGGCTACACCTACCTGAAAGAGGAGTTCGGCAAGCTGCTGGACGCGCTGGAAGAGGTGCTGAACACCGGACACAATGTTCTGGTCCTTGCCCACGCGGCCATCACCAAGTTCGAGCAGCCGGACGCTGCTGGCTCCTACGACCGCTGGACCATGAAGACCACCAAGCAGGTAGAACCGCTGATCCGGGAGTGGTGCGATATGCTGCTCTTTGTCAACTATCAGACCGTGGTGGAAAAGAGCAGCAATGCCCCCAACGCAAAGAACAAGGTCACCGGCGGCCGCCGGGTCATGTACACCACCCATCACCCCTGCTGGGATGCCAAGAACCGCTTCGGTCTGCCCGACGAGATGCCGTTTGATTATGCCGGCATCGCCGCCTGCATCCCCGGCACCGCACCTGCGCCCGCACCGAAGCCGAGGCCGGAACCGCGCCCCCAGCCGGAAGCCGACATCCTGCCCGCGCCCGCCCCGCAGCCGGAACCGCCCGCCGAGACAGTGCCACAAGCTCTGCTGGTGCCCGACCTGATCGCACTGGGCGTGCCGGAAAAGCTGGCTCCCCTGATGAGCGCAAACAACGTCACGCCGGAGGAGCTGCAGGCTGTGGTGGGCAAGCGGGGCTATTTCCCCGAGGATATGCCCATCCGGGACTATCCGGCCGATTTCGTAGAGGGCTGTCTGGTGGCCGCATGGCCCCAGGTGCTCCAGATGGTGCTGGACAGCCGTGACCTGCCGTTTTGACAATTGAAAGGAGAACTTACTTATGAATGACATGAACACCGACCGCGCCCTGAGCTGGGACGACGAATTTACCAACGAGCAGCAGGAGTTCGTGCTCCTGCCCGAGGGCGATTATGCCTTTGAGGTCATCGGCATGGAACGAGCCCGCTTTGAGGGCAGCGCCAAGCTGCCGCCCTGCTCCATGGCAAAGCTGACCCTGAAGATCTTCGGCGGGGCCAAGGGTGACACCACCGTCACTGACCGGCTCTACCTCCACACCAAGACCCAGGGCCTGCTGGGTGCTTTCTTTGAGAGCATCGGCCAGTGCAAGCGGGGCGAGACCTTCCGCCCCCGCTGGAACGAGGTGGTGGGTGCCCGGGGCTGGTGCCGTCTGGGCATCCGGGAATACACCAAGCAGAGCGGCCCCAACGCAGGTAAGACCGGCCAGAGCAATGAGGTCACTCGCTTCCTGCCGCCGCCGGAACCCAAGGCCGCACCCGCTCAGGGCTGGACACAGGGGGCATTCTGATGGCGAACATCCAAGCCCTGCGTCCCTATCAGCAGGCCGCCCGGGACAGCATCCACGCCCAGTGGGAGCAGGGCCGTCTGCGCACGCTGCTGGTGCTGCCCACCGGCACCGGCAAGACCATCGTGTTCGCCTCCGTTGCCGCCGATCAGGTGCGTGCCGGGGACCGGGTGCTCATCCTGGCCCACCGGGGCGAGCTGCTGGAACAGGCGGCAGACAAGCTCCAGCGTTCCACCGGCCTTGTCAGCGCCGTGGAAAAGGCAGAATCCACCTGCCTGAACAGCTGGTTCCGGGTGGTGGTGGGCAGCGTGCAGACCCTGCAGCGCCCCGCCCGGCTGGAACGCTTTCCCCGGGACTACTTCGGCACCATCATCATTGACGAGGCCCACCACGCCATCACCGACGGCTACCGCCGCATCCTGGACTACTTCGAGGGTGCAAAGGTGCTGGGTGTAACCGCCACCCCTGACCGCGGCGACATGCGGAACCTGGGCGAGGTGTTCGACAGCCTGGCCTATGAGTACAAGCTGACCGATGCCATCAAAGAGGGCTATCTGTGCAAGATCATGGCCCAGACCATTCCCCTGCAGCTGGACATCTCCGGCGTGGCCCTCAGCGGCGGCGACTACGCCGTAGGGGAACTGGGCACGGCGCTGGACCCATATCTGGAGCAGATCGCCGCCGAGATGGTACAGCGGTGCAGGGACCGCAAGACGGTGGTGTTCCTGCCCCTCATCAAAACCAGCCAGAAGTTCCGGGATCTGCTCAACGCCAAGGGGTTCCAGGCCGCCGAGGTCAACGGCCAGAGCGCCGACCGCAAGGAAGTGCTGGCCGACTTCGATGCCGGGAAGTACAACGTGCTCTGCAATTCCATGCTGCTCACCGAGGGCTGGGACTGCCCCAGCGTGGACTGTGTGGTGGTGCTGCGGCCCACCAAAGTCCGCAGCCTGTACAGCCAGATGGTGGGGCGCGGCACACGTCTGGCCGAGGGCAAGACCGACCTGCTGCTCCTCGACTTTTTGTGGATGACCGACAAACACGAGCTCTGCCGCCCGGCAGACCTTGTGTGCGAGGACCGTGCCGTGGCCCGGCAGATGACCGAAAATCTGGCAGAGACCGGTGCGCCCGAGGACATCGAGGAAGCCGCCGCTCAGGCCTGCGAGGACGTGGTGGCCCAGCGGGAAGAAGCCCTTGCAAAACAGCTGGCCGAACAGCGCCGCAAAAAGGCAAAGCTGGTGGACCCGCTCCAATACGAAATGAGCATTCAGGCCGAGGACCTGTCCGGCTATGTACCGGCTTTTGGCTGGGAAGCCGGGCCGCCCACCGAACAGCAGACCACCGCCCTCGAAAAGCTGGGCATTCTGCCGGATGCGGTGGAATCGGCAGGCAAGGCCAGCCTTTTGCTGGACCGGCTGCACAAGCGCCGGGACGAAGGCCTCACCACTCCAAAACAGATCCGCTGTCTGGAAAAATACGGCTTCCAGCATGTGGGCACATGGAGTTTTGAGCAGGCCAAACACATGATCGACCGCATTGCGGCCCAGGGCTGGCGGGGTGTGCCCAAGGGTGTTACCCCAAGCACCTATACGCCACCCGCCCCGCCTGAAACACCCGCATGGGATGTATGGTAACGCAGATGAATGATGAGATCGAACTCAAAGAAGCATTGGACTTCATTTCCCCGGCCTCCCTGACTTATGAGGAATGGACGATGGTGGGCATGGGCCTCAAGGAAGCGGGCCTGCCCGTCACCGTCTGGGAAGCATGGAGCGCCCGGGACGGGGGCCGCTACCACAAGGGTGAGTGTGCCCGGAAGTGGGAGAGCTTTCACGGCAGCACAAAGCCTGTCACCGAGAGCAGCATTTTCCAGCTGGCCTACAGCCACGGATGGAGCGGCCCCGCAGGCCACGCGCTGGACTGGGGCGACGAGCTCACCACCGGCTCCTCCAGAACGGAGGGACAGCTGGTGGACCCCCGGTGGGTGGAATCCCACGACTTGGCTCTGCCTGAGCAGTGGGACCCAGTTGACCAGCTCAGGCGCTACCTGCAGGCCCTTTTTGAGCAGGACGAGCACGTGGCCTATGTGACCGAGAGCTTCATGGCCGACGACCGCCGCCGCCCCACCAGAGGCTGCTGGGACCGCACCGCAGGCCAGCTCATCGCAGAGCTGGACACCTGCGGCGGGGACATCGGCAAGGTGGTGGGCGACTGCGACCCCGAGGTGGGCGCGTGGATCTGCTTCAACCCGGTGGACGGAACGGGCCGCAAGGATGCCAATATCACCGCCTACCGCTACGCTCTGGTGGAATGCGACAACATGGATCTGGGCAGACAACAGGCCATCATCAAGCAGCTGGAGCTACCCTGTGCCGCCCTGGTCTACTCCGGCGGCAAGAGCGTCCACGCCATCGTCAAGGTGGATGCCCCGGATTACACCGAATACCGCAAGCGGGTGGATTACCTCTATGCCGCCTGCCAGAAGAATGGTCTGACCCTCGACCAGCAGAACCGCAACCCCAGCCGCCTTTCCCGGATGCCCGGCATCCTGCGCGGCAGTCAGCGGCAGACCCTGCTGGAGACCAACATCGGCAAAAGCTGCTGGGACGAGTGGCGGGACTGGCTGGAAGCCGAGACCGATGAGCTGCCTGAAACCGAAAGTCTGGCTGACGACTGGGACGACCTACCGCCGCTGGCCGATGCCCTCATCACCGGGGTGCTGCGCAAGGGTCACAAGATGCTGCTGGCAGGCCCCAGCAAGGCGGGCAAGAGCTTCGCCCTCATTGAGCTGTGCATCGCCATTGCCGAGGGCACGCCCTGGCTGGGCCGCTTTTCCTGTGCCCAGGGCAAGGTGCTGTACATCAACCTCGAGCTGGACCGGGCCTCTTGCCTGCACCGTTTCAAGGATGTGTATACTACCCTCGGCCTGCCCCCGCAGAACCTGCGGAACATTGACATCTGGAACCTGCGCGGTGCTTCCGTCCCCATGGACAAGCTGGCCCCCAAGCTCATCCGCCGGGCGGGTAAGAAAGGCTACACCGCCGTCATCCTCGACCCCATCTACAAGGTCATCACCGGTGACGAGAACAGCGCCGACCAGATGGCAAAGTTCTGCAACCAGTTCGACCTTGTCTGTCGTGCGCTGGACTGTGCCGTGATCTACTGCCATCACCACTCCAAGGGTGCCCAGGGCGGCAAGCGCAGCATGGACCGCGCCAGCGGCTCCGGCGTGTTTGCCCGTGACCCGGATGCCATGCTGGATATGACAGAGCTCACCCCCACCGATGCCATTCTGGAACAGCTCCACAACAAGGCCGCCTGCCGGGTGCTCAAGGCCATGCTGGACAAGCGCGGCCATGCCGATGCCTACGGCCCGGACGATGCCCTGAGCAAAAGCCGGATGCTGGCCATTGCCAAAGAACACCTTGGCATGGCCGACTTGCGGGCCATCGATGCCCAGATCGCAGCCGCCCAGAAAAAAGCCGACAGCATGACCGCCTGGCGCATTGAGGGCACCCTGCGCGAGTTTGCACGCTTCGATCCTGTGAACCTCTGGTTCGACTACCCCGTCCACAAGCCGGACATCGGCCTGCTGGAGGATCTGCAGCCGGACAGCGATTACAAGTCACTGGGTACCCGGGGCGCATCCAAGCGCTGGGGCAATAAGGACAAAGTCAGCAAGGACAAAAAGGCCGAGCTGGACACCGCCTTTGAAGCCTGCATGATGGACGGAAAGGTAACGGTCTACTCCATGGCCGAATATATGGGGCTGAAACCGGATACTGTACGCCGTCGTTTGAAAGCGGACGGCGGCTTCTGGATCGACGGCGCAGACATCGGCCGCAAAGAACCCGGCAGCGCAGGGTAAATTACAGCCTGCAATATTTCGCTTTACACATAGTACAAAAACGGTAAAATAGCGGCTATCACAAATCCGCATCCGCTTACGGATTTCGGAAAATAGCGGCTATTTTTCCGAATCCGGGACGGAAAATAGCCTATATATAATATACAAAATCCGTCCGTGTGTGATGGGGTCTCCCAGAGGATGGGGCGAACACAGCCCCCATCCCTCCGGGGAACCCTCCCCATCACGTTGGCCGAATAAAAAAGAAAGAACGAGGTGAAACGAACGTGCAATTTTTGCCCATTGCTCAATTCTTCCTGCCCATGAAGCCGCCCACCACCACCCACAACGCCAAGGAGCTGCACGCCTACATGAAGGGCGGCAAGCCCTGTGCCGTGCTCCACGACAGCGCCGAACTGAAAGCCGCCCGGGCCAAGCTCCACGCCTACCTGGCACCCCATGCGCCGGATCAGCCCGTGCCCGCCGGGAAGCCAGTGCGGCTGGTGGTCAAGTGGTGCTTTGCCCCCGAGGGCCGCCCGGACGGCAGCTGGCGCACCTCCAAGCCTGACACTGACAATCTGGAAAAGGCTCTCAAGGACGAGATGACCCGCCTGCACTTCTGGCACGATGATGCCCAGGTGTGCAGCGAGATCGTGGAGAAGTTCTGGTCGGACCCTTGCGGTGTGTTCGTGCGTGTGGAGGTGTGGGGATGACGGATTATAAAACGGTCAAGGAATGGTTCCAACAGTGCCGGGACGGTGCTGCCGCCGTGAAGGCCCAGAAGCAGAAGATCCAGCGCATCCGGGATGCTGCCGAGAAATGCACCCAGAGCCTGAACGGAATGCCCACAGGCGGAAGTTCCGGTGATAAGGTCGGAGATGCCGTTGCCCGGCTGGATACAGAGGAACGGGAGCTGAAGCAGATGGAGCAGCGCCTTGCACTGCTGAGGATGAATGCCACCTGCAGGGCCTACACCGGAGCCGTAGACCCCGAGACCGTCCGACAGGGTGACTGCATCCGGATGTTTTACATCGAGAACAAGCACCAGCCCGCCATCGTGGAAGCTCTGGGGCTGTGCGAAAATTCCGAGGTCTCAAAGATCATCCGCCGAGGCTGTGAGCGGCTGGCTCTGCTCTGGGATACACTGGAATGATTCCACATCACATCCATCCTGCATCCATGTGCAAAACACCCCATTTGTGATATTCTGGGTACAAGCGGAACCGCGCAAAGCGGTGCGCCGCTTCAAAGCAGCCTCCTGAGTACCTCCATAATGAATTGCTCCTTTTGGACCTTTTGCCGCTTAACAGCATTTTTCTCCTTCTTGTGCTTTGCGGGCTGCTTTCAAAGATCACACTTGCCGTTCCGGGCTGTCCCGGGGCGGCTTTTTTGTACCCTGACAACGAGAGAGGTGGTGACGTGTCGAATGAAAAGAATCTCATTCCGTTCAATGAACGAACGGAGAGCGAACAGAGAGAGATCGCCCAGAAGGGCGGCATTGCATCCGGTGCGGCCCGCCGCCGCAAACGGTCCATGCGTCAGGCGGCTGACTACTACCTGAGTCTGCCGGAGACCGACCGCCGCCGGGTAAACGCCATGCTGCGGGACCAGATTGACCCGGAGGACGTGGACAACCAGATGAGCGTGGTCATGGGCATTGCAACCGCTGCCAAGCAGGGCGATGCCAGGGCAGCCAATGTCCTGCTAAAAATGCTGGGTGAGGAGACCGCACAGGAAGATCCAGGCGCGGATGCTCTGGCAAAGGCCAAGGAGCTGCTGGGAGGTGTGGACAGTGCCATTGACTGAGTTTCAGGAGGAGTACCTGCGCAACTGTTCCCACCGGTGGAACGTCAAGACAGGGGCCACCCGAAGTGGCAAGACCTACCTGGACTGCGCCGTGACCATCCCGAAGCGGATCTGCGCGGCTCGAGGCGAGGGCCTGCTGGTGCTCATGGGCAACACCCTGGGCACACTGGAGCGCAATGTGCTGTCCCTGATGCGGGAGCTCTGGGGCCCCGACCTTGTAGGTGTGATCCGCACCTCGGCAGCAGGCAACGTGGTACAGCTGTTCGGCAAGAAGGTCTATGTCCTCGGCGCTGACAACAAGAAACACATCGCCCGCATCCAGGGCGCTGCCTTTGAGTACGCCTACGGTGACGAGATCACCACATGGGACGAAGGCGTGTTCCAGATGCTGAAAAGCCGCCTTTCCTGCCCCCACTCCCATTTTGACGGCACCTGCAACCCGGAAAGCCCCACTCACTGGTTCAAGAAGTTTCTGGACAGTGACGCTGACATCTACTGTCAGGCGTATACCATCGACGATAACCCTACACTTCCGGCCCAGTTCGTGGCCGATCTGAAAAAAGAATACACCGGCACGGTCTACTATAACCGCTTTATCTTGGGGCAGTGGATGGCCGCCAACGGCGTGATCTACCGCCTGCTGGCCGACAGCCTTGCCGCCGGAGATGGGCGTTTTTTCTGGCCTGTGGACAAGCCGCTGCACCCGTGGCGGGTGCGCATCGGCGTGGACTTTGGCGGCAACGGGTCCAAACATGCCTTTGTGGCAACGGCTATCCTGCCGGGCTATTCCGGCGTGGTGGGGCTGGCTTCCCAGCGCATCGACCCGGTGGCGCAGGATGCCGACTTTCTGGCCGACAGGCTGCTGGAGTTCTGCATGGCTGTCTTTGCCCGCTGGGGCGAGATCCAATTTATCTTCTGCGACAGTGCGGAGCAGACCCTCATCAATCACATCCGGGCAAGGCTCCGGCGCTGCAAACTGAGTTGGCTGGCCGACCGGGTGGAGAACAGTGCCAAGATCCGCATCAATGACCGCATCCGCCTGACCTGCATCCTGATGGGCGGCGGGCGGTTCTGGCTGTTGCCGGAGGCTGCCACCCTCCGGGATGCCCTTGCCACGGCCCTGTACAGCGGCAAGCACCCCGGCGTGGACGAGAGGCTGGATGACGGCAGCACCGATATCGACACATTGGACGCTTACGAGTACACCATCGAGCGCGATTTCAAGAGGTTGACCAACACATGAACATCACCGCATTTCTGAACTACCTGAACAAGACGCGCGGGTGGGCCATCGATGCCGACTACTACGGCTACATCGAGACCTGGCGGCAGTGGTGGCAGGGCAGCGTGCCCAAGGTGCACACCCGTGCCGCTGAATACGCGAACGGCACCAAGAAGCGCCCCATTGCCTCCCTGCGGATGCCGAAACGGGTCTGCGAGGACTGGGCAAACCTGCTTCTGAACGACCGCACCACCTTCCAGATCAAGGATGCTGCCACCGCCCGGTATCTGCTGGGCGACGATGAGCAGCAGGTGGGCGGCCTGCTCCGGGAGCTGCACTTCTGGCGCAATGCCAACGCTCTGGTGGAACAGGCCTACTGGTCCGGCACCGGTGCCTTCGTACTGAGTGCCGAGAACCTGACTGTCGTGAAAGGGAAAGCGGTTCCCGGCCCGAATACCCGCCTGAAGCTGGACTATGACCCGGCTTCCTGCATCCTGCCTTTGCGGGTGGAGCGGGGCATCGTGACCGAAGCAGCCTTTGTCTCCGAGTGCATGATGGAGGGCAAGCCCGCGGTCTATCTGCAGACCCACACCGGCAATGAGACCCGGCGCACCATCCGCAACGAGTGGTTCCGGGTAACGGATGGAGTTTCGGGTGCTCCGGTGTTTGAAGCGCTGCAGGCCCCGCCGGGCACGGCAGAAAGCATCACGGTGGAGGGTTCCCCGCCCTGGTTTGCCCTGTTCAGCCCGGCAGCAGTCAAGAACCTTGACGGCGGCACAGGGCTGGGCATGAGCGTCTTTGCCGAAGCGTTGTCCGAGGCCCAGGGCATCGACCTTGCCTTTGACAACTATCGGGAGGATATCCGGCTGGGCCACAAGAAGATTTTCTACTCTGCGGACATCTGCCGCAAGGTGGTGGACCAAGATGGCGTGGAGCACTCTATTCCGCCCGATGACGATGTGCAGAGCCAGTTCGTCACCCTGCCCCAAAAGGAAGGGAGCCTCGACCAGTCCAGCGAATACCACGAATACAACCCTGACCTGCGGGTGGAACAGAACCACAAGGCTGTGCAGGATATGCTGAACCTGTTCAGCTTCAAGTGCGGCCTGGGCTGTCATCGGTACAACTTCGAGCTGGGCAATGTCACCACGGCCACCGAGTACAACGGCAGCCGTCAGGATCTGGTGGCCAGCGCCAACAAGAACCAGATCCCTATCGAGGGGTCGCTAGTGGGCATCGTGCGGGCCATCCTGTGGGCAGCAAAGAACCTGCAGGGAGCGGCGGTGGACCCCGAAACGCCCATCTCTGTGGACTGGGACGACAGCTATGTCACCGATGCCGAGACCCGGATGAGCCAGATGCGGGACGATGCCCTGAGCGGCCTTTTGCCCCGGTACAAGTATCTGTCTGCCCGGTACGGGGTCAGTGAAGAGGATGCCCGCAAACTGGCGCAGGAAGCTGCTGACGAAAACAAACAGCCTGAGTTGAGCTTCGGCGGGGGCGGCTGATGCTGGCCCCGGACTATCTCGACCACGCACCCGACCGGCTGGTGCTGCTCTGGCAGCAGGTCGAGGACGATATCCTGCGGGACGTGGCCCGGCGCATCTCCAAAATGGACACCATGACCCCCACGGCCAACTGGCAGCTTTGGCGGTATGAACAGACCGAAGCCCTCCGGCAGGACGTGGTAAAGAAGCTGGCCCGTTACACTGGCAAGAGCGAAGCCGAGATCCGGCGGCTCATGCAGGAAGCGGCCACCCGGGCCATGGAGGCCGAGGACGAGATCTATTATCACTACGGCAAGGAAACCACGCCCTTTGCCGACAATGCCCCCCTGCAGGCCCTGCTCAACGCTGGCTATCAGCAGACGGCGGGAACCTTCCACAATTTGACTGCCACCACGGCCAACACCGTCAGCGGCCAGTTTGAAGCCGCCCTCGACCGCGCCCATCTCAAGGTGAACAGCGGTGCGTTCGACTACAAGAGCGCCGTCAAGAGCGCGGTGGACAGTCTGGCCGACACCATGAAGTACGTCACCTACCCCACCGGCCACACCGACACGCTGGAAGTTGCCGCCCGCCGGGCGGTGCTGACTGGCGTGAATCAGACCGGTGCAAAGCTGCAGGTGGCCCGGGCCGATGAGATGGGGGTTGAGTTCTTCGAGACCACGGCCCACGGTGGAGCCCGGCCTTCCCACGCTGAGTGGCAGGGCAGGCAGTTCCACCGGGGCGGCGCTGTGGACTACATGGGCAAGCATTACCCGGACTTCGAGGCCGCCACCGGCTACGGCACCGGCGCAGGGCTTTGCGGCTGGAACTGCCGTCACACCTTCTTTGCCATCTTCCCTGAGCTGGGTGCACCGCCTGCCTGGACACAGGCAGACCTGGAAGCCCTGAACGCCCGGGACATCGAGTACAACGGCGGCAAGTACACCCGATACGAGATCAGCCAGATGCAGCGGGCCCGGGAGCGCACCGTGCGCAAGTACAAGCGCCGGTATCTGGCTGAGGATGCCGCCGGGGCCGATACCACCGCCAGCGCGGTAAAGCTCCGGCAGGCCCGTCAGGAGCTGTCTGACTTTATCAGCGCCACCGGCGGCAGGGCGGACAGCGCCCGCACCAGCGTGGCAGGCTTTGGCAGGAGCGAGGCGGGCAAGGCCAGTTATACAGCCCGAAAGCAGGAACGTTTTGATTCTGCAAATGTGGAATTGCAACAGATGCGTGAAGCTGGTACAATAAAGGCGAAAGGCAAGTTGATTGAATCGCCGCCTGCACCCAATGAAATCAACTTTGCGAGCGAACACGTTCTGCAGCGCTGGGCAGAACGTGGCATGGGGCCGATGGATGCCGAACGCATTATCCGCTCTTCCAAAGTCGCAATGTCCCAGCGTAACGGAACACAGACCTGTTACTATTCCGAGTATGGTTTTGTTGCCATTGGGCAGAATGGCAATGTTTCCAGTATCGGGCCGCTGGATGAGGGCGGTCAAAAATTGATGGAGGTGGTTAAGAAGCATGGTATTCCGCACTAACGATACAGCAAAGCCGGAAGAATGGTTTTGCCCTATCTATAACCGCAAAATCGACTGCGGTTTGTGCTTTGAGGTCTCCAATATTGGCGATGATACTCTTTGCCTGAAGGGTGACGATAAGCCACCTTGCAATTGGGCAGAAGCCCATAAAACCTGCCTTAATTGTCCCCGTTATGCCGACTGGGACTGACCAAACCTAATACCGCAAGCGTCTTTGCCCAGCCGGGCAGGGGCGCTTTTTTCATGCCGTCTTAGCTCATTCTGGAAGAGCGCCGGTCTCCAAAACCGGAAGCGGGAGGTTCGATGCCTCCAAACGGTGCCATCGCAGAGGGCAGTGCGTACCCTGCCCACAGCCAAACACGGACGGAGAACCGTGTCACCAAACCGTGGTTTCACCAACAGAAAGGAGTTTTTCCACCATGAAGCGTGAAGACGTGAAGAACAAGATCCCCGGCATTACCGAGGAGCAGCTGAACTGGATCATGGCCGAGAACGGCAACGATGTCAACCGGGAAAAGACTGCCGCCGAACAGTACAAGACCCAGCTGGAAAACACCCAGGCTCAGCTCAAGACCGCCCAGGACGGCCTTGCCGCCTTTGACGGCAAGAAGAAGCCCGAGGAGTACGAGGCCGAACTGGCAAAGCTCAAGGGCGATATGCAGGCTCAGGCTGAGGGCTTTGCCTTTGACAATGCCCTGAACACCGCCATTCTGGGAGCCAAGGGCCGCAGCGTCAAGGCGGTCCGGGCACTGCTGGATCTGGATGCCCTCAAGGGCTCCAAGGACCGTTCCACCGATATCTCCAAGGCTCTGGAAGAAGCCGCCAAGGCGAACCCCTGGGCCTTTGGCGAGGCGGAAGAGGGCGGCGCTGGTTCCGTTCACGTTTCCAGCGGCAAAGAGCACGGCACCCCGCCCGCCGGTGACATTGACCCCGTGACCGCTGCCTTCAAGGCGATGAACCCCGATATCAACATTGAATGAGAGAAAGGATATTCTTATGGCACATGAAGCACAGGTCCGCTATTCCAATCTGGTCGACCTCAAGCTGCGCAAGACGCTGGTGAAGAAAGTCGGCGTGATCTGCAACAACCGCTACGAGGGCAGCCCCAAGGCAGGTTCCGTCAAGGTTCCCGTCCGTGACACCGAGGTTGTGGTGAACGACTACGACAAGGCCAAGGGTGCAAAGCAGACCAGCGGTGACACCACCTACCTCACCGTCAACATCGACCACGACAAGGCCGTGAATGAGATCATCGATGGTTTCGATGCAGAGAGCGTTCCCGGTAATCTGGTGGCTGACCGCCTGGACAGCGCCGGTTACTCTCTGGGCCTGCAGATGGATTCTGACGGCTCCGTGGAGCTGACCACCGCAGGCACTGCCTTCGGCAATACCACTGCCCTGACCGAAAAGACCATCTACGCCAACATCGTGGATGCACGCACTCAGCAGTCCTCCATCGGCGTGCCCACCGCAGGCCGCTGGCTGCTGGTCTCCCCGGACACCTACGGCCTGCTCCTGAAGAGCCCCGAGTTCATCAAGGCTTCCGACCTGGGCGATGCAGTTGTCCAGACCGGCGCTGTGGGCAAGATCGCAGGCTACACCGTGTTCGAGGATTCCACCCTGGGCGAGAACGTGGAGTATGTGGCCGGTCATCCCAACTGGTTCGCCGTCATTGATGAGTGGGCCGTTCCCGTTCACCTGCAGGATCTCTCCGGCTCTGGCGATTTCATCGGCGCATCTGCCGTGCAGGGCCGCAAAGTCTACGCCTACAAGGTCACCAAGGGCCAGACCATTCTGGTCAAGAAGAAGGCAGCAGCATAAGGAGGCCGCAATGCTTTACTGCACCTACGAACAGTACCGGGAAGCAGGCGGCACGCTGGACGAGGCCGCCTTTGACACGCTGTGCGCCCGAGCTTCCCGGCTCATCGACCGGCACACCTTTGGCCGGGCAGAGCCCCACGCCAGGGCCTGTGCCGGGTGCGCCGCCCTGCTGGCCGATGCCTGCGTCCAGATCGTCGATGCCATGAGCGCCGCACAGAGCGCTTGTGCCGTGCCCGGGGCTTCCAGCGTGTCCAACGATGGCTACTCTGTCACCTTCGCCAGCGGGGCGCTTTCTGAGCGGCTTGCAGCGGAAGCGCAGAGCATCCTCTCCAACGCGCTGGGCAGCGACCCCCACGGCCTGCTGTATCGGGGGTGTTTCTGATGCAGTGCAGCGTTACCGTTGTGAACCTCATCCACGACACCGCCACTGAGACCGACCGGCCTGTCTGCCATACCATCCCCGGGAGCAGCTGGCGGGAGAAGCTGGACACCTCCGGCGGCGACCCCCAGCGGACGGTGCACGTCCGGCTGCCCCCTGCGGCGGGCTACCTGCCCTATTTCCAGTGGGCAAAGCTCCCTCCCGGGGAAAAGGCGGCACACTGGACGCTCAAGCGGGGCGGCAAGCTCATCTGCGGCGCTGTCTGCAGCCTGACCGAGGCCGAGTATGCCGCCCTCGAGAAAACTCATATCTGCTGCACGGTGGCGGCGGTCTCCGATTGTCGGGAACCGCTGCTGCCGCATTTTCATGTAGAGGGGAGCTGAGGAAATGAGCAAGCCTGTTTTTGATCAGCCCTACGGCCTGCGCTACAAGGTGGACGGTGTTCAGATGCAGCTTTCCTGGCGGCCTGACTTCGGTGCCGAAAAGACTGCTGCCCTGCAAAAAGCGCAGTATGCCATGGCACAGGAAGCGGCCCGGCTCATCGACAGCTATGTTCCGCTGGACACCGGCACACTGAAAAATAGCGTGCAGACTGCTTCCAAGTATGACGAGGGCCTTTTGGTCTACAACACCCCCTACGCCCGCAAGCAGTATTACCTGCACGCCGAGGGCAGTGATCTGCGTACCTTCATGGGCAACAAAGAACGTGGGCAGGAAGCCGACAAGTACAAAGGTCTGCGCGGCTCCTACTGGGGCCAGCGGGCACTTGCAGACATGGGAGAGCATCTGGCCCTTTATGCGACCCGTGCCGTTACTATGTTCTGGGGAGGGATGGGCCACTTATGAGCGAGAAAGCTACCATCACGGCCATGCGGGAGTGGCTCAAGACCTGCCCTCTCATCGCCGAAGAACAGACAGAGAACGGGGCAGCATTCCGTATCTCCGGGCTTTCCCCGGAGCCGGTGGCCGAGTTTTCCATTGAGGATTCCCCCACAGACCCTGTGCTGACCACTTATTTCTCCGGCAGGAACATGGCCAAAAGCTATGTATTCCTGAGCCGCCGGGAATACAGCGAGGCCCAGAGCACCCAGATTGCCAACAGCGGATTTTTTGAGCAGCTGACCGACTGGGTGCTTGCCCAGAATGACCGGCATGACCTGCCCCAGCTGGAAGCCCCAAAGCAGCCCCTCAGCGTATCGGTCACCGCATCGGGCTATATCGTTACCAGCAGCGCCGGAAGCTGCAAAATGCAGATGCAACTCCGGCTCGTTTATTACCAACCGAAAGGAGTTTCAACATGACTGTTACTGAAGCTGTTACCGCCTCCGGCATCACCCCCAGCGCCGACTACAAGGGCATCGAGAACACCGATGACTTTGTGCTGGCCATCTGCACCGAGGCCAGCAAGAAGGATGCCGTTAAGGATTGGACCGTCTGTGCCGACCATGTGCGGGAGCACAGCGGCGCACTGAACGCTTCCACCTCTGACAATACCTACATCCGCACCGGCCCCGTTACCACCAAGGGCAGCGTTCAGCGCACTCTCGCCATCAACGGCGACCGCTGCAAGGGCGATGCGTTCCAGGACTTCATTCTGGGCCACGAGATGATCTATGGTTTCGGCCAGAGCGTCATCCTGCCCTACGTCTATTTCTCCCTGCGCACCGGCAAGGGCGAGAAGGGCGAAGCCGCATTCATCGTCACCAGCGACGTGGGCGGCTCTGCCGGCGCAATCGCCACCTTTGCCTGCGATGTAAAGGGCATCGGCACCCCTGCCAAGTTCGACTATTCTACCGCTGCGGCAGGCTGATCCTGCCCGTAGCTCTGTGCCCTCGTCCTGACCGGCGAGGGCTTTTTTGATAGGAGACGACCATGAAGATCTTTGATAAGGAATTTGCGTTTTCCAGCCTGAACGCCAACGATATCGAGCGGCTGGAGCAGGCAAAGGCAAAGCTGGAAAAGGCCGAGGAGGCCGAGCGTCAGCGTGCACAGCAGACCCCTAACATGAGTTATGCCGAGGGTATCCGCGGCCAGTGCCGCATCGTGGAAGCGTTTGTCGATGATGTGCTGGGCAAAGGGTCTGCGGCAGCTCTGGGGCTGGACGGCAATGACCTGGGCAAGGCCCTGACCGTGATGACCGAACTGACCCGGGCTGCCAATCAGGAAAAGCAGAAGTTTGACCCCAGCCTTCTGGCTCCTCAGCTGAACCGTGAGCAGCGGCGCAAGGCAAAGCGCCGCCGTCATCATGGCTGACATCCTGCTGGAACCACTGCCTACCGAGTGGGAGGGCCGCGCTATCGACTCGGACTTTCGGCCCATGGTCTGGCTGTCGAACCAGTATCAGCGCAAGCGGGAGAAAAAGGATACCATCGCCCTTGCGCGGGAAGCGTTCCGGCGCTTCTACCGGGAGCCGATTCCTCCCCAACTGGCCCCGGAGGCCTATGAAAGCCTTCTGCGCTTTTACCACGGGGCCGACCCGCCCGGACGTTCCGGCGGAAAAGGCAGCGGTTCCGGTGAGCTTGCCATGGATTTTGCCTGTGACGCGGACTATCTGACCGCAGCTTTTCAGCAGGCTTACCACATCGACCTTACGGCAGAGCGCATCCACTGGTGGCGGTTTCTGGCTCTGCTGCGGGGGCTGCCGGAGGAAACCACCATGGCGAAGATCATGTCCTGGCGCACGATGGACACCTCCGGCATGGAGGGCAGGCAGCGCCAGCAGTACGAGGACCTGAAGGAGACCTTTGCCCTGCCCAAAGAACTGCGGCACACCCGGACGGCAGTCACGGTGGCCGACCACAATGCCGCCTTCCTGCAGCGGCTCAGGCATGGCGATGATGAGGAGGTGAGCGCCCCCAATGGCTGATTTCAGTATTACGGGTGATGTCCGGCTGAACAGCGACCCGGCAGAGCAGAGCGTCAACAAATGGACGGTAGCCGCCGGGCAGATGATCGCCGATTTCGCTAAGAAAGCCGCCGATGCCCTGATGAGCGTGGTGAAGAGCGGTCTGTCCTACAACCGGGACATGGAGAGCTACCTCACCAATTTCAAGGTCATGCTGGGTGACGAACAGCTTGCCGCCGAAAAGCTGGAAGAGATCCGCAAAATGGCAGCCTCCACACCCTTCACCCTGTCTGATCTGACTGAGGGAACCCAGACCCTGCTGCAATTCGGCATTGCGGCAGACGACACCACCAACGTGCTGCAGATGCTGGGCGACATTTCTCTGGGCAACGCGGACAAGATGCAGACCCTTGTCCGGGCCTATGGCAAGATGTCCAGCGCCCAGAAGGTCACGCTGGAAAACGTGAACATGATGATCGACGCGGGTTTCAACCCGCTCAATCAGATCTGCGAGGCCACCGGTGAATCCATGGCCGACCTGTACAAGCGCATCTCGGACGGCAAGGTGGGCTTTGAGGAATTGCAGGCCGCTGTGGAAGCCGCCACCAGTCAGGGCGGGCAGTTCTACAACGGTATGCTGGAAGCCAGCCAGACCTTCAGAGGGCGGCTGTCTACCCTGCAGGACAACGTGGCTGCCCTGACCGGCAAACTGACTGACGGCCTGTTCTCGGCTCTCGGCGACCTCATCGTCAAGGCCAACGAGCTGGTGGTCTCCATCACGGAGGATGACCAGAAGCTGGCCAAACTAAAAGACACCATTGGTCTGGTCATCACCGTCGTCACCTCTGTCGGCGTGGCATTTCTGACCTACAAAGGCTACCTGACCGCCACCTCTGCCGCCACTGTAGTACAGACGGCAGCCACCACAGCCCTTGCCGCTGCACATAAGGCTGCCGAAAGTGGGGCGACCGGTCTAGCTGTAGCACAGGCCGGATTGAACGCTGTCCTGAAAGCCAACCCCATCGGGCTTGTAGTTTCAGTTCTGGCCGCTCTGGCAACGGCCCTTGTGACTGCCTATCAAACCAGTGAGACCTTCCGGAACATCGTGAACGGGGCCTTTCAGGCTGTGGCGAACATCGCAAAGAGCGCCATTGGGGCGGCCATCGGCTGGCTGGACAAGCTCAGTTACAAGCTGAACAGCTTCCTCGGAAAAGACGGTTATACCGGCTTTTCCAGCTACGATGACTACAAAGCAGACAAGGATGCACAGGCCGCAGCGGCCACTTCCAAAGCCAACCGGGAGGCCCGACACAAGGCAGCCCAGGCCGGGCAAGGCATCAGCACCAAGAGCTGGACGGAACTGCAAGAAGAGGCCAAAGCTGCACAAAAGACCACTGAGCAAGCGGCCAGTGTTGTTTCCGCATCCTCGAAAAAGGCCAGTTCTTCCGCCAAAAAGGCTGCATCTGAGGTAGTGAACTCCATTACCTCCACCAGCACGCAGATTGAGAACGGGGTCACCCGTACCACCGAAACGGTCCATGAGACCCTGAAAAACGGCACGAAACAGCAGAAGCAGACCGTCACCGAAACCAGCCGTCAGATGGTGGACAGTGTCCTCTCGGACGTTAAGACCATCACCACTACAGCGGCAGATGGCACAAAGAAAGTCACGCAGAGCATCGAAGCTGTCCGTGACGTAGTTTCTACGGTTACCGCGACCCAGACCGCCCTTGTGGACGGGGCTAAGGTCACCACCCAGACCACCACCGAGACGCTGGCAGATGGCAGTGAGCAGGTCAAGCGGGTCATCACCAGCACCGGCACTGAGGTCATCGAGGGCGTGCAGCACACGGTCAAGACCGTGACCACCATCGCCGCCGACGGCACACAGACTGTGGCAAAAACCATCGAGGATGCCGGGCCCCAGTACGGCAGCATGGGTGAGCTGCTCACCGAGCAGTTCCGCACCAAGCTCACCGAGGGCTGGGCGCAGATTCAGTCTGACATCCAGACGGACGCGCTGGGGGCCATCGAGACGCTGGCAACGGCCCTCAAGGACGGTGACCTCGAGAGCCTGGGCCTGTGGGCTGCCAGCTACTTCTGGCAGGCCTGTACCAAGGAGCAGCAGACCCAGATCAACTCCATCGCTCTGGGGGCCCTGAACCAGCTGGGCAGCGCTTTGAGCGGCGTGTTCGGGAACCTGAGCCAAATGGCCATGGGTCTGGTGGCGCAGTTCGTGCCCGCCGCAGCCAGCGCAACCACGAGCCAGATCGCCCTGAACACCGCCATGGACGCAAACCCCATCCTCTTCGTCATCTCCCTCATCGGGATGCTGGTGGGTGCGCTGCTGAACTTCAGCGGCAAAAACAAAGAGGTCGCCAACGGCTTCCAGAGCATCTGGGCGGGCGTTGAGGACTTTATGAGCTACATCTTCGAGGGCCTGATGCGCATCGTGGCGGCGGGCATCGAAGGCTTTATCATCCTCATCAACGGCCTCATCGGCGCGTATAACAGTGTCGCGTGGCTCTATGGCGGCACCATAGACTACATCAGCAACCCGGCCTGGGACTACGCCAACAAGATCGCTGCCGACCGCAAGGCCCGGCAGGCCGAGCGAAAAAAGCAGCAGGAAGCTGCCAACAACCCCAGCAGCTCCGGCACTTCCACCAACTCCCAGAAGGTCATCGAGAGCATGACCGACACCAGCAAGACCACCAATGCAGACGGCAGCACCGTGACCACCAAAGTGCTCACCGAGAAGCTGAAGGACGAGACCGGCAAGATCACCCAGAGGGTGACCAAGACCGTCACCGAGGCAGGTACCAAACTGGTGGACGGCGTGGAGCGCTCCTACAAGACCGTGACCACCTATGTGGACGGCATCCAGACCAAGGTGGAACGCAGTTTGGATGACATCGCCAAGACCACCACAGGCACAAAGCCCGGCTCCACCACGCCGACGGCCCCCACCCCGGACAAAGACCTGACCGACGCTGTGGAGGCCAACACCGAGGCCCTGCTGGCCGCAAACAGCAAGTTGGCCGAGATGGTGCGGCAAGCCGATTCTCTGGTGCTATCGGACAACATGGCCATCAGCCGGTCTGTGGCCGCTTCCGGCACGGCACAGGTGGCCGCAGCCGCCAACAACTACCACCGGGAGGGCGACACCACGGTCAACCAGTATATCTACTCCAAGGCCCAGACGGCGGCAGACCTCCAGCGGGAAGCACGCTGGGAAGCCGACCGGGCCAAGGCCCAGAAACGATGAAAGGAGGGCACCGAGATGCCGTTCAGAAAAGACCATTTGCAGCTGGTCACGGATGCCGGGGACACTCTCGACATCGGGTGGGGCTACGGCACGCCCTACTCCCTCGACCCCATCAACGGCGTGGACGTAGACGTGCAGACCGCCCAGGGCGTGAACCAGGCGGGCGTAAGCGTGGAGCGCCAGAGCGTGGCCGGGGTGAGCCGTGAGCTCATCATCCACTGCCACAGCTCCCACGGCGATGCGGATGCGGAAATACTGCTGGAAAAGCTGCCCTATTTCACCAGCGGCACAATGTATCTTGTGGATAAATTCTTCTGCCGTTTTGTGCTTTCCAAGACCCCCTACACAAAGAGCATCCACCCCTACCCGGTGCTGGATTTCATGCTCTTCTGCCCGAAACCCTTCTGGTACGACTTGACTGCCCAGAGCTTCTGCATCAACGGCTTTGTGCCATCGTTCAGGCTGCCGGTGAATTACTCCAAGCCCCACCGTTTCGGCGTGCGCACCTCCGTCGGCTGGCTGAACGCGGTCAACCCCGGGGCACTGGCAGTGCCCTTCACGGCCACCCTCAAGAGCGACGGCGCTGTGGTCAACCCCACCGTGCTGAACATCGTCACCGGCCAGAGCATCCGCATCCTGACCACCCTGACCCCCGGGCAGGTCATCGAGATCTACCGCACCACCACCGACAAGCTGGCAGTCAAGCGGACAGAGGACGGCACGGAAGAGAATATCTTCTCCCTGCTGGATGAGGACAGCGACCTGCTGGAGCTGGCCCCGGGAGACAACTTACTCAAGGCCACCGCCGACAGCGGCGAGACCAGCCTGCAGGTGACAGTGCGCTTCTATCCCATGGTGAGCGGTATTCTGCCGGAGGTGATCTCGTGACACTGGACGTTTTGGATGAACTGACCCTTGCCCGGCTGGGCCGTATTGAGGTGTGGGTGAGCCTTTACTGGGACGAGCCCTACAACACCGAGGGAGAGTTCACGTTGGAGGTGCGCCCCACCGAGGAGAACCTGTCCCTGCTCCGGGAGGGCCGCTGGCTGCGCCGCAGCGACAGCGATGTGCCCATGCGCATCTGCCACCGGAGCAACGAGAACACCGACAGCAATCTGGTGGTCACCGGCTTTCCGGGGACGTGGGTCTTCACAAAGCGAGTCTGTACCGCCATCGTGAAGAACGAGAACGCCGAAGCCGCCATGCGCAGGCTGGTCAACGCAATGCAGCCGTGGCCCAAGCTGGAGCTGGGTGCTGCTGTGGGCTTCGACACCACCTACACTGCACAGACCTCCGGCGGCAGCATCATGGACTACCTGATGACCATCGGCGCTGCTTGTGATCTGGGCTTCCGGGTGCGGCTGGCAGGCAAGAACGCAGACAAAAAGCTGCTGTTCGAGGTCTACCGGCCCACCGCTGACCCAAACAACAGGTTCAGCACAAAGTGGGGCAACCTGCAGCAGGCCGCGTGGGCCTTTGGCGACAGCGACTACGCCAACGTGGCCGTGGTGCAGGGTGCTGGCGAGGGCGAGAACCGCGCCACCGTCACCGTGGGCCTGACGGATGCCACCGGGGCCGACCGGCGGGAGCTGTATGTGGATGCCCGGGACGTGCAGCCGGACGAGGAAAAGGGCGAGACCACCAAAAGCCAAGCCTACCTCGAGCGGCTCATGGCCCGGGGTACGAATAAACTGCTGGAACAGCTCCGTACCGGCTCCATTGAGTTGACCATTGATGCCGAGGGGCTCTCCCCTGGTGACGTGGCCTTTTGCACCATCCCGGAGCTGGGCTACAAGGCCACCGTCCGGGTGGCCGATGTCATCACCCAAAGCCAGAGCGACAGCACCACCCGCACCGTGCGGCTGGGTACGCCGGTCTGGCGCAAGTTGTAAGGAGATGATCTTTTGAGCAAAATCGTTTTATACCCCGCCAACGGCTACGACTTCGATGCCGCAGACGTGGCGGCCTACCTTGCGGGCCTCACCTCGGGTGTGTTCAGCGGAGATGAGGACTTCCCGGTGACAGCCGCAGGCGGGCTGAAGGTCACCGTGGGGGCGGGCCGTGGCTGGGTGCACCCCAGCCGCTTCACCGGCTACTCCATCACCAAGCGGGAGAGCGACACCCTGACCATGCCGCTGGCCGACCCGTCTCTCCCCCGCATCGACCGCATCGTCATGCGCTATGATGCCGGTGCCAGAGCCGCCAGCCTGCATGTGTTGCAGGGCACGGCATCCAGCACACCCACGGCCCCCGCCATCTCCCGCACCGAGCTGATCTACGACCTCTGCCTTGCCGAGATCACCCGCCCGGCAGGCTCCACCAGCATCACCACGGGCCAGATCACCGACACCCGGCTGGACGAGGCGCTCTGCGGCATCGTGCGGGACGGCGTGACCGGCATCCCCACCGACGAGCTGCTGGCCGCTGCCAAGGAGCGCATCAACGCACTGGAGGAGAAAGCTACCAGCAGTGCCGCTGCCGCCAAGGACAGCGCGGAGGCAGCCAAGAGCAGCGAGACCAAGTCCGCCGCCAGCGAGAAGGCAGCCAAGACCAGTGAGACCGCCG